>WNFC01001447.1_pt1 | contig 39798 bp, 39 predicted proteins | sample 5400541 | NCBI WGS metagenome assembly WNFC01 (sample SAMN13153342, study PRJNA577476) | soil metagenome | isolation source: 120 cm saprolite under Douglas fir tree site 2 hole 2 replicate 1 | place: USA:California | collected 2015-04-18 | reverse complement strand
TGCTACATGTGCTGGGGTGGGGGATCATGCTGCTCCTGGTCGCACCGCGATATCCCGTCATGCTGGGCCTGGGCGGGCTCGCCTATGCCTTCGGCCTGCGCCACGCCTTCGACGCCGACCACATCTCAGCAATCGATAACACGACACGTAAGTTGCTGCAGGAAGGGAAGAAGCCGCTTGGGGTTGGGTTCTTCTTCTCGCTGGGCCACTCGAGCGTCGTGTTCCTGATCGCGCTGCTGCTCGGCATCGCCACCCAGTTCGTGGTCACCAACGTTGTCAGTGGGAGCGGGCAGCTGAAGAACGTGGGGGCGTTAATTGGGACCGGCGTGTCCGGTATCTTCCTGGTGCTGATCGGGATTCTGAATCTCATCATCCTGCTCGACATCATCCGCCTGTTCCGGCGGATGAAGGCCGGGGCCTACGACAAGCAGGGGCTGGAGCACGAACTGGTGACCGGCGGTCTGTTGACTCGAATCTTCGGCCGTCTCTTCAAGCTAATCACGCACAGCTGGCAGATGTACCTGGTCGGTTTTCTCTTTGGGCTCGGCTTCGATACCGCGTCCGAGATCTCGTTCCTGGCCATCTCGGCCGGCGCTGCGGCGCAGCACATCCCGCTCTATGCGTTGATTTCGCTGCCGCTGATTTTTGCCGCGGGCATGTCGCTGATGGACACCGCGGACGGCGCCTTCATGTCGCAGGCTTACTCGTGGGCCTTCTCCAATCCGGTCCGAAAGGTCTTCTATAACCTGACCATCACCGCGCTGTCTGTCTTCGTCGCGCTCTTCGTCGGCCTGTTCGAGCTGAGCCAGCTGCTGGTTCAGCAGCTGGAGCTGCGTGGCGGCGCCTGGGATGCGATCCGGCGGATGGACCTCGGTGTCATGGGTTTTGTCATCGTGGGCGCCTTCATCGTCACCTGGGCGGGCGCCATTCTCGTCTACCAGCGACTGCACATCGAGCAACGGTGGTCGCGAGCACTGAAGACTTAGTCGGCTCGTGGCGGGTTAGGCTTTGATCGTGATCATTCAGGCAGTCCTGAACGCGCTCAGCACCGCCTTCGACATGCTGTGGGAGGTCTTCTGGCCGCTCGCCCTCGGGTTCATTCTTTCGGCGATCGTCCAGACGCTGGTCTCCCGCCGCGCGGTGGTACGGGCGCTGGGTTCGGATTCACCGCGCAGTCTTGCCCTGGCCACGCTGTTTGGCGCCGCTTCGTCGTCCTGCTCCTACGCCGCCGTCGCCATCGGTCGCTCGCTGTTTCGCAAAGGGGCGAGCTTTCCGGCGGCCATCGTGTTCGAGTTCGCCTCGACCAACCTCGTCTTCGAGCTGGGATTGATCCTGCTGATTCTGCTCGGCTGGTCGTTCGTCGGCGCCGAGTTCGCCGGCGGCCTGCTGATGATCGTGATCCTGGCGCTGCTGTTTCGCTGGACCCTCAAGCCAGCGATGGTCGACGAGGCGCGGCGACAGGCGGAACAAGGCCGGCGGGGACGGATGCAAGGCCACGCGGACATGGACATGTCGATTACCGAGGGGCCGTTTCTGAAGCGACTGTTCTCGGGCCAGGGGCTGACCGCGATCAGCCACAACTTCTGGGGAGACGTGACCTCCGTATGGACCGACATCGGCCTGGGACTCCTGATTGCCGGCGCGCTGGCCGCCTGGGTGCCGAACTCGTTCTGGCAGAGCTTTTTCCTCACCAGCCATCCGGTGCTGTCGCAGGTCTGGGGGCCGTTGATCGGGCCGGTGATCTCGCTGCTGAGCTTTGTGTGTTCAGTCGGCAACGTGCCGCTGGCGGCCGTGCTGTGGAACGGCGGGATCAGTTTCGGCGGTGTGATCGCCTTCGTCTTCGCCGACCTCATCATCATTCCGATCATCGATATCTACCGGAAGTACTACGGCGGGCGGATGGCACTGTATCTGCTGGTTGTCTCGTACGCGGCGATGGCGCTGGCCGGACTGGCGATCGGTCTGCTCTTCCAGGGGCTTGGGTTCGTGCCCTCGCATCATCAGGTGACGGCTCTGTTCGCCGCTCCGTCGCTCAACTACACGAGCGTGTTGAACGTGATCTTCCTCGTGATCCTGGTGGTGCTGGGCTGGCGATTCCTGCGTACCGGCGGGCTCGACATGCTACGGATGATGGAGACGCCGGCGGCTACGACGGATGATTCGGCGGCGCATCAGCACCAGCATCACTGAGGGCCAGCGCCCGGGCGAGGACACGGTCCATCGCCGAGTGGGCGGCGAGCACCGCGCCGGCGGCCTTGAGCCGCTGCCGCAGCGCGGTCTCCAGATGGCCGGTGACGGCGACGATCACGGGTGCGGGCTGGCGCCGCGCCAGCTGGTCAACCAGCTCGAGCTGCCGGTCGGGCCGCAGGGTTGCCTGTAAGACGACCACATCCGCCGGCACCCACGCCATCGATCGGGCAACGGCCGGGCTCAGGCCCTCCACGGGCACGCCCAGCCGCCTGGCGGCCGTCCGGACGCGCTCGGTGAAGAAGAGGTCGTCCTCGACCACGTAGAGCCTATTGCTCACGTTTGCAGGATATCCGCCGAAGCCCTTTTGGTTATCGCCAAACGTTGCTATAATCGCGCCCGGGGAATGGGTCGAAGGCTAAGCGGAGCACTCCGGCGAAGTCTCTAAGATCCAAAGACAAAAGAAAGGAGATCCGCCGTGAGTTTCAGCGACAAGACTTTGACGTGCCGTGATTGCGGGCTCAACTTTATTTTTACCGTTGGGGAGCAACAGTTCTACGCCGCCAAAGGATTCCAGCACGAGCCGTCTCGCTGTCCCGACTGCCGATCGATCAATCGCAACGTTCGGGGCACCGGTCGCGCCAAGGAACTGCACGAAGTGATCTGCGCCGAATGCGGCAAGCCCGCCCAGGTTCCTTTCACCCCGACGATGGGCCGCCCCGTGTATTGCAGCGACTGCTTCGACAAGGTGCGTGCAACGAGGCGGTAACAGGCGGGTCCGTTTGTAACGGCCGGCGTAAGGTCGTGGGCGCAGCATTTGTATTGAGCGAGTGAGCCGGCACCGTTCTGCCGGGTCCGAAGGAGCTGCGCTGTGGCAACCGGAACTAACCCTGCAATCCGCCTGCTTGACGATACGGATGAGCCCGCTGGCGCGCGGGTGCGTCGCGTTGGTGGCCTGACCTTCTGGGCGGAGACGCTCGCGTTTCGGACCATGGCCGCCCGTGAGTTCATCGACGTGACCGACCAGGTCGCCGGTGTTCTGCGTCGATCCCACGTCACGCAGGGCTGGGTCTCGGTGTTCTCGAAGCACACGACGGCGGCCGTCGTTCTCAACGAGAACGAACCGCTGTTGCTGGAGGACATGGGCGCCATGCTCGAACGGCTGTCGGCCGCCGCGGGCTTGTACCAGCACAACGACCTGAGCCGCCGCACCGGGGAGATTGCCGCCGACGAGTGCGCCAACGGCCACGCTCACTGCCAGCATTTGCTGATTGGTGGCAGCGAGAATATCCCGGTCGGCGATGGACGGCTGGATCTCGGCCGCTGGCAACGCATCTTCTTGCTCGAGCTCGACCGGCCACGTGACCGCCAGCTGGTCGTCCAGGTCTTCGGCGCCTGACGCGGTAACCTAAAGTTCCGGCAGGCCGTCCGCAGCTCCCTTAAGGAGGCATCCATGCTCGAAAAGTTCACCTGGTACAAGCAGTCAGCCTATAAGTGGAAGGGCGAGGGGATCACCGTGTATATCGACCCCTGGGGCCTGAGCGACAAGGAGGAACCGGCGGACGTGGTCTTCATCACCCACGCCCACGCCGATCACTTCGAGCCGGCAGACATCGCCAAGATCCGCAAGAGCACGACCCAGTTCGTGGCTCCTCGCGACGTGGCCGACAATCTCGAGGGCAAGGTCAAGGCGATCAAGCCTGGAGAATCGCTGGAGGTGGCGGGCATCAAGTTCGAGACGGTGCCCGCCTACAGCACCGTGGAGCATCGGCTGCAGACCCATCCGAAGAGCAACAACTGGGTGGGATACATCCTGACGCTCGACGGACAGCGCTACTGGTTCTCGGGTGACGGTGATCCAAATCCCGACATCGAGAAGATCAAGACCGACGTCGCCCTGATCTGCGTCGGCGGCGACCCCTACGTGATGGGCCCGTCCGAGGCGGCCGGGGTCGTGAAGAAGATCCGGCCCCAGCTGGCCGTCCCGAACCACTACGGATTCGTCGTAGGGGTGGCGTCGGACGGAGAGACGTTTGCAAAGGAAGCGGCTCCTGTCAAAGTCCAGATCATGAAGCCGGTCAACGCCTTCGAACGAACGGGAGCCGCCGCGCACTAACCCCTGGCCGTCCTCCGCGCGGCGGGGGAGGGGACTTGGAACTTTCCTGGGCCGTGGGCGTCTGAGTACTGACGTCTACGACGGAACAGGAGGTTCCCAATGGTCAATAAGCTCGTTCCCGCGGCGGCGGCGACCCTGGCGGTGTTTCTTACGCAGGCGCTCCCGGCGGCCGCCTGTGGCGGTCTGATCGCGCCCAACGGGGCGATCCGGCTCGAGCGTGCGACCACGCTGGTTGCGTGGCACGACGGCGTCGAACGCTACATGACCAGCTTCAGCTACAACGGCTCGGCGTCCAGCTTTGGCTGGATCGTGCCGCTGCCGGCTGTCCCCGACAAAGTTGAAGAGGGCGGAGGCTGGACGCTCCAGCGACTCGTCCGCGAAACCCACCCGCAGCCGCCGATCTTCGACCTGGCCTTTGCGGGCCGCGCCCAGGCCGCTACAGCTGAGGTGCTGCAGCAGGTCCAGGTGCGGGCGCTCGACATCACCGTGCTGCGCGGGAGCGGCCAGGGGGTGCTCGACTGGGCGGCCGGCAACGGCTTCGCCGTCGACGCCGAGACTCGCGCCCACGTGCTGCAGTACGCAAAGGGCAGCCCGATCTTCATGGCGGCGAAGTACAACGCCGGACGCGCGCAGCAGCAACGGCTGCTCTTCGGCGACGGCGCGCCGGTCCTGATCACGATGAAAATCGCGCATCCCTGGATTCCCTTCGAAGTCCTCGCGGCCGGGCAGCAGGTGCAAGCCGATCTCTATCTCCTGTCTGACAAGCCGGTCAACACCAGTGAGTGGCGCGCGCTGATCGGCGCCTCTGGCGTCGGCACGAGCGTTCAAGGGGCCGATGGTTTCACGCTCAACTTCCAGGAAAAGATGACCGACAGCCTCTATCACGATCTGTCGACCGACAAGAACATGAGCTGGGTTCGCCGCGACAGCTGGCTGACCTACTTGAGCCTGAACGCTCCGGATAGCAAAGTGACCTATGACATGAGCGTCACGCCCATGGGTGTCGTCAAGGTCGCACCCTTTGGTACCAAGCCAATGGCGATCGTCGATGGCAATGCGACGGCGGCGCAGCCGCTTGATGCTCCGACGGCTCCGATGGGAACCGCACAGACGTTGCTGATTCTCGGGCTCGTCATCGGCGCGGCGATGTGGATTCTCAAGCCTCGTCAGGCATAGCCCGACATCTCCTGGGCCGGCGGATTTCCCCTCCGCCGGCCTTTAAATATTGCTGCGGGACATGCCGCCGTCGACGGACCAGGAGGCGCCTGTCACCAGGCTGGCGCGGTCTGAGGCAAGAAAGGTCACGACCGCGGCGACTTCCTTAGGGGTCCCGAAGCGGCCAAGCGGCATCTCGGACTTGACATAGGCGGCCATGCCTTCGGGATCGGCCCGCTTTCGCCGTTCCCAGCTGCCGCCGGGAAACATCAGGGAACCGGGAGCGACGCTGTTGACCAGGATGTTGTCTTTCGCCAGCTCGCGCGAGAGAGACTTCGCCAGGCTGATCTCGGCAGCCTTCGCCATGTTGTAGCCGGTTCGCCCACCGCTCTCGCGGCCCCAGACGGACGCGATGAAAATAATTCGGCCGCGATGCTGGCGTCGCATGAAAGGCACGGCTGCGCGCGCGGCGCGCAATCCGGCGAGAGCATTGACCTCGAGAGTCTGGGTGAACTCGGCGTCGGGTGACTCGAGGCCGGCGCCGCCACCACCGCCCGCGTTGTGGACCAGGATGTCGAGCGCGCCGAAGTGCGATGCGGCCGCCTCGATGAAGGCTTCCACCTCACCGGCTATGCCAACGTCGGCCCGCTTGGCGAAGACGTCGTGACCCAGCGTGCTCGCAGCGGCATCCAGGAGAGCTTGATCCCTGGCGCAGATTGCCACCCGGCAGCCCTCGGCCACCAGGCTCTCCGCGATCGCATAACCGAGCCCACGGCTGCCGCCGGTGACGGCGGCCACCCGGTCCTGCAGACCGAGATTCAACGCTTAGCGGACTTGCTGAGCTTCGGCGATCGCGGGTACCGCGGCGGCCGGCGCCCCGCGGCTGACGAGGGCCTTCTCGGTCTTCGTATCGAAGAGGTGCAGGTGATTGGTATCGATCGCGACCTGGACGCTCTGCCCCGGCTGGATATCGTTACTGCGCGGATCCATCCGAGAGGTCAGCGTCTTGCCGCCGATAGTGAGGTAGACGAAGATCTCGCTGCCCATGCTCTCGACGACCTCGACTTTGCTGTTGATCTTCGGCAGGCCGTCACGGCCAGGGAAGCGAACGTCCTTGATGTCCTCGGGCCGTATGCCCATGATGACCTCCTGGCCTCGCGCTGCGCCGGCCTCGGAAAGGACGCGGTCCTCGATCGGAATCTGGAAGCCCTCGCCCGTGAGCAAGGCCTGGCCGTCGCCGCCGACATTGACGGTCAGGAAATTCATCGCCGGGCTGCCGATGAAGCCGGCGACGAAGAGGTTGATCGGGTGTTCGTAGAGCACCTGTGGGGTGTCGAACTGCTGGACAATGCCGTTGTTCAGTACCACGATCCGATCGCCCATCGTCATCGCCTCAATCTGGTCGTGGGTCACGTAGATAAAGGTTGTTCGAAGACGTTTGTGCAGCTTCAGAATCTCGACCCGGGTCTGAACGCGCAGTTTGGCGTCGAGGTTAGAGAGCGGCTCATCCATGAGGAAGACCTGGGGCTGGCGGACAATGGCGCGGCCCAGGGCCACACGTTGGCGCTGGCCGCCGGACAGCGCCTTCGGCTTGCGGTCGAGGTACTGCTCGAGGCCCAGGATCTGAGCCGCATCACGGACTCGCTTGTCGATTTCGCTTTTGGGGGTCTTGCGCAACTTGAGCCCAAACGACAGATTGTCGTAGACCGTCATATGAGGGTAGAGCGCGTAGGACTGGAAGACCATCGCAATGTCGCGGTCCTTGGGGGCGACGTCATTCACGACCCGGTCGCCGATCTTGACCGAGCCATCGCTGATCTCTTCCAGGCCGGCGAGCATGCGCAGGGCCGTGGACTTGCCGGAGCCCGAGGGACCGACCAAGACCACGAACTCCTTGTCCTTGATCTCCGCGTTCATGTCGCTGATGACGGTGTTCCCGGGGTACCGCTTGTAAACGTGTTCGTAAGTCACACTGGCCATATCAACTTCGAGTGTAAGCGCGAACCGAAGAGTGGTCAAGGTTGCGCTTTTGCGCCAGGCTCTCCAAACGTGTGTTCGGTAGCCCGATCCGATGGTCCCGATTTGAGAGAAAACCTGGACGCTGGCGTTATACGACTGGCATTATTTGATTGGGAAGGGTCGATTTTCGACAGCGCAGCTCCCCGGGAGCGCGTCCAAACTGCCCAGGGATGTTGAGCACAGATGGCGACGGATTCAGACTCTCTTCTTCGACCCCAGACGTTCAACCACAACCGCCACAGCCGCGGGCTGATCTTTGATTTCGATGGGACGCTGGTCGACAGCTATCCACTAATTGAGGCGGCCTTCGCCCAGGTGATGCGGACCCATCGGCTGGACGAAGCGGCCCGTGACCTGTTTCGCAAGAGCCGCGGGTTGCCATTGCCGGAGCAGATGCAATTGGTGGCCCCGCACAGGTGGGAGGACCTGGTCGCCACCTACCGGTCGGTCGACGCCACGTTGGGGCAAGCCCGTGTCTTCCGCGGGATTCCCACGCTGGTCCGCAAGCTGCGCCAGGCCGGGGTGCCGTTGGGTGTGGTCTCGTGCAAGCGCCGAGCGTTGGTCGAAGCCGAGCTGGTCGCTGCCGGGCTGCGCGGGTTCTTCGATGTAGTCATCGGGTTCGAAGATGTCACCCCGCCCAAGCCGGCGCCCGATCCGTTGCTGGCGGCCATTGGGCGCCTGGGGTTGTCACGCACGGGCGCGGTCTACGTCGGCGACAGTATGGTTGACCTGCAAACCGGCCGGGCCGCGCGGGTGCGGACGGTGCTCGCCGCCTGGGGACTCACACCCGAGCTGCGCGCGGCGTTCCGCCGGCACCGGCTCTGGGCAACGCGCCCTTCTGAGATGCTCGCGCTTGTCCTGACAACCCCGAACGGCAACGGGCATAAGCGCGCCGCGTAGCGCCCTCGAGCCCCCACCCTGCCCTCCCCCAGAGGGGGAGGGGAAATGAACATCCCCAAGGGGGGAGGGAGAAGGCGGCGGCTGCTGTTCGCCGCCGGCTTTCTCGTTCTCGGCCTGATCTTCGGCTTCGTCTCGCTTGCACTTGGCCCTCTCGGGTTGATCGAAGCATTGATCGTGCTGGGGCTGGTCCTGGTGCAGGTTCGGCGCTTGCCCGAACGGAGCGGCGCCTACCTGGTGGGGTTCAGCATCCTCCCGGTCATCGTTCTCGCGTCGATCGTCTTTCGGCTGCCCGCCTGCCACACGCCGATCACGAGCACGGCGCCGCAATGCTACGCGCCACTCGCCGGGCCGGCCCTGCTCGCATACGCCGCCGGCGGCGTCATCGGGGCCTTGCTGTTTGGGCGTGCGTTGCGGCGGTTCTAAGTCCGCGACCCTGCGACAACAGTTGTGATCTTCGAGTGATTGACAGACAGCTGTCGTAACCATGGCGCACGCTTACACCATGGCCGCGGTCCAGGTCGAGCGAACAGCAGTGACCGATCGTTTCGAAGCCGCCTTAGAGAAGATGCGGGACGGCGTCCAGGCGATGGCAGCCTACATTGTCGCGGCGGACGGCGAAGCTCTCGGTGAAGCCTTGATCCAGATCCGCGAAAGCGGTATCGACCCGCTGGAAGCCGGGTTCGCCAGTGGGGTTCGCCGCTTCGACAAATCCGGCGAGTACAAAGCCGATGGTGCGCTGTCTCTCATCGCCTGGCTCAAATGGAAGTGCAAGCTCTCGGGCGGCGCCGCCGCCGAGCGCGTGGAGATCGCACGTCAGCTCGAGAAGCTACCGAAGACCGAGGCGGCGTTCGCGAACGGCAATCTCGGTTACCAGCACGTCGCGATGATCGCCCGGACGGCCGAGCACGTTGGGGCCGCCGCGGTGCGAAAGGAAGAGGGCAGACTCTTGCAGGCGGCGCAAACGCATGACCCGGGACAATTCCTCGGTGTTACCAAAAACTTCGAGCACCGGGTCGATGCGGAGGGCGCTTTGACGGAAACCAACCAGGCGCACGCCCGGCGATACCTGCACCTGGGCGAACCGCAGAACGGCATGGTCCGGATCGACGGTCTGCTCGATGCCGAAGGTGGTGCCACGCTCCGCACCGCGCTGGAGCCCTTCATGAAGCCAATGAAGGATGACGACCGGACCTTCGGCCAACGCCAGCACGACGCGCTGATCGAACTCTGCCGGCAGCGTGCAGGTGGCAAGCATGACGGCGCCGGGCCGCGGCCGCAGTTGATCATCCGGGCCAGCCTCGACACCCTGGCCGGAGTGCCGGGTGCGCCGGCGGGCGAGCTGGACGGTGGCGGCACGGTGCCGGCGGCGACGGTGCAGCGCCATGCCTGCGATACGGCCATCGTCCGGGTCACCGGCCGCGGCGAGCTCGAGCACGAGTTGACCCATGCCACGCGCACCATCCCGCCGTCAACCCGGCGGGCGCTCGAAGCCCGAGACCAGCACTGCGTGTTCGAAGGCTGCGACCGACGCCTGAACTGGTGCGATGGGCACCACCTTGTCTGGTGGATCAAAGGCGGCCCGACGACGCTGTCTAACCTGGCGCTGTTATGCCGACGGCACCACCGGATGGTGCACGAAGAAGGCTGGACGCTCGAGCGTAAAGACGGACGATTCAAAGCCATCCCGCCGAACCATCGGGTGAGGCCCAGTTCGCGATCGGCCTGAGCGGCCCCAACCCCAGCCGGGAGGAAGAAGAGCGGCTGGTAGCATACGGCGGAATCTTCGATGGATGAGGCCGCCTATTTTCACGCGATCCCGAAGGCGGAGCTGCATCTGCATCTCGACGGCGCGCTGAGGCCGAAGACAGTTCTGGAACTGGCCAAGGCGGGGGGCGTCCCGCTTCCAACGAGCGACCTGGAGAAGCTCAAGGACTTTCTCGAAGCAACGGACCGGACGGCATCGCTCGTCGAGTACATCGAGTATTTTCAATTGCCCATTGCCGTGTTGCAGAGCGTGCCGGCGCTGGAGCGGGCGACCTACGAGCTCTGCGAAGACCTGAGCAAAGACAACGTGCGCTACGCGGAGATTCGCTACGGCCCCTGGCTGCACACCCAGCAAGGCCTCTCGTTGACCGACGTGATCCGCGCGGTGCTCAGCGGCTGGGCCGCTGGACGCAAGGCGTTCGGCGTCGAGGGCGGCATTATCGTGACGGCGCTGCGCGACATGCCGCCGGCGCAGAACCTTTCGCTGGCGCAGGTCGCCGGTCGCTTCATCAGCGAAGGCGTGGTCGGCTTCGACCTGGCAGGCGATGAGGCCGGCCACCCGCCGATCCTGCACGAAGACGCGTTTCGTATGGCGCGCTCGCTGGGGCTGAATCTCACCATTCATGCCGGCGAAGCTGCCGGACCCGAGAGCGTGCGCCAGGCGATCGCGATGGGCGCGCGACGTCTCGGACACGGCGTGCGCGCCCAGGAAGACGCCGAAGTCATGGCGACGATACGGGAGCTGGGCATCCAGCTCGACATGGCGCCCACGAGCAACGCGCAGACCAAAGCCGTGAGCCGCCTCGAGGACCATCCACTGAGGCGCTTCTACGAGTCGGGCATCAAGGTGACGATCAGCACGGACTCGCCAACCGTCTCGGCCGTGACGATGACCCACGAATTCGAGATCGCTGTGCGGGTGCTGGGCTGCTCGCGCGACCAGGTCTGGGCGATGAATCTGCAGGCGCTCGAAGGCGGTTTCGCCGACGAGGTCACACGGACCCGGCTGCGGCGCGAGTTCGTCGAGGCCCAAGCGCGCCGTTAGCTCAGCCGGGCGGGATCGTACCGGGCGGCGTGATGGCGCCGTTGCGAATCTTGATGCGAATGTCCAGCACCTGGTTGATCACGTCCTGGGGAACGATGCTGCTGGGCATGCTGAACCCGGTCGCGTCGTCCTGCAGCGAGAAGACCTGCTGACCGGCATGAAACTGGCCGGCTTGTAACCGCTGGATGATGAGGCCGACCACGTGGTCGACATGCTTCAACGCGCTGGTGATCACGGCCGGGCTGGCAAATGCTTCGTCGTTGTCCGAGCCAATTGCGTACGCCGACGCGTCGTAGGCCGCGTCGATGTAGCCCGAGGCGCAGCGCCCCGTCACTTCGAAGACGATATCCGCGCCGGCGGAGATCTGGGTGATGCCGAGCTGCTTGCAAAACGCGGGGTCCTGCGAGTCCGAGTACGTGATCTTGACAACGACGCCCGGGTCGACGGAGCGCGCGCCGCCGACGAAGCCCGCAATGTAACGATCGATCGCTGGGCCATGATTGGCGCCCAGGACGCCCAGCACGTTGTGGCTGGCGTTGCCGACTTTTTCTTTTTCCATGAGGCCGGCGAGCGCACCGACCAGGTAGCCGGGTTCTTGCTCGTTGAATAGCAGGTCGGCCACGTTGCCCAGGTCGACCGACTGGCCATTGTCGTCGACCGGGACCGCGTCAACCAGGGCATATTTTTGATTTGCGTGCAGCTGCGCCGCGCGCCACACGGCCGTCGCCATGTCGGGTGAGATCGCGATCACGAGATCCGGATGCGCGGCGGCACAGCGCTGCAGGCCGGAAAAATAATCGCTGGCGGCGCTGGAGGCGACCACCTGGACGCCGGCGCCCACGCTGCGGGCACCGTCGACGGCCAGTTGATTGAAGGTATGGGCCGTCAAGCCGTCGGCGTTGGTCGCGACGCAAACGTGCGTGTTCGCCGTATCCGGAGTCGCGCTGGGCTCGGCGCAGGCCGCCACGAGACCGGCCAGCAGGACGAACACGGCCCAAAGACCCCCCACCCCGACCCTCCCCCGCAAGGGGGGAGGGAGATTCATTCGAGGCCCCACCACGACCCTGGCTGGGGCCGGGCTAGCCAGCTTTGCGCCGATCGCCGGCTCCACCTCCGGTCATCAACAGCCCTAAACGTTCTTCAGGCGCGTCGGGAGGCTCGACGCTGACGATCTGGCCTTCGTACATCACAGCGATCCTGTCCGACAGCGACCGGATTTCGTCCAGTTCGGCCGACACCAGCAGGATCGCCGCGCCGCCGTCCCGCTCGGCGATCAGCCGTCGGTGAATAAATTCGATGGCCCCAATGTCGACGCCGCGGGTGGGCTGTGCCGCCAGCAAGACGCGTGGCTGGGTCGCCATCTCCCGAGCCACGATGATCTTTTGCTGGTTGCCGCCGGACAGCGTTCTCGCGGGGGTCGTCGAACTCGGCGTCCGGATGTCGAACTCTTTGATGAGTCGTTGAGCCCAGTTGAAGATCGCCTTCAGGCGCAGGATCAGCCCGTCCCAAGCAAAGAGGGGCGTCCGCTGCCGGCCGAGGATCAGGTTATCGGCAACGGAGTAATTCAAGACCAGACCGGCGCCTCGACGATCTTCCGGGATGTGACTGACGCCGGCAAGTCTTATCGTGTCCGCGCTCAGGTTGCTGACTTCGCGGTCGCCGAGAAACACGTGGCCAGCCGACGAACGTCTTGTGCCGGCGAGCGTCTCGACCAGCTCGCTCTGCCCGTTACCTTCGACCCCGGCGATGCCGAGGATCTCGCCCTGGTGCAATTCGAACGACACGCCGCGTAGTGCCGGCACGCCCTGATCAGAATTTGCCGAAAGATTCTCGACCCGTAGCGCGATCGGCCCGGGCTTCGCCTCGGTCTTCTCGACCCGCAGCAGGACATCGCGACCGACCATCAGCCGGGCAATCTCCTGCTCGTCAGTTTGTTTCGTAATAAGGTGACCAACCACCTTACCGCGGCGCATCACGGTGATCCGGTCCGAGATCTCGAGGACTTCTTTGAGCTTGTGGCTAATAAAAATAATCGTCTTGCCGCCCTGCACCAGGCCACGGAGAACGCGAAATAATTCCAGCGACTCTTGCGGTGTCAGCACCCCGGTCGGCTCGTCGAGGATCAGGATCCTCGCGCCGCGATAAAGAACCTTGACGATCTCGACGCGCTGCTGGAGGCCCACGGGCAGGTCACCAACCCGTGCGTCCGGATCGAGGGCCAGGCCGTATTGCCTGGTCAAGTCGGTAATGGCTGCTCGCGCCCTGGTGTAGTCATAGAAGCCACCCGGTCGCACCGGCTCGCTGCCGAGGACGACGTTTTCGCCGACGGAGAAGACCGGGATCAGCATGAAGTGCTGATGCACCATGCCGATGCCCAGCCGGATGGCATCGCGCGGGCCTTGCATGGACGTCGGCTTGCCTTCGATCAGGATCTCGCCGCCGTCAGCCCGGATCAAGCCATAGAGAATATTCATGAGCGTGCTCTTGCCGGCGCCGTTTTCGCCGACCAGGGCGAGGATCTCGCCCTCCCTGACTTGCAGATCGACATGATCGTTGGCCACGACACCCGGAAAGATCTTGACGATGCCGCGCATCTCGACGGCGAGGCGCTGGGCGTCCGGGCGTACGCTCGCCTCGATTGGCTTGTCTGTCACTCGGCCCCCGGGACGTAGGGAATGCCGTCGGCGGCCGGCGGGCTGCTCCGCCGGACAACAGCGGCTAACACAACGAGGGTCAACAAATACGGCGTCATGCTGAGCAGGTACTGCGAGACGTGAATACTCGAGTTCGCGTCGTAGATCGCCTGGCCAAAGCCAAAGATCAGCGTCGCGACAAAGGCGCCGATTGGCGTCCACTTGCCGAAGATCATGGCGGCCAGGGCGATGTAGCCACGGCCGTCCGTCATGCCCGGCACGAACGTGTTGGCGATGCCGATCGACAGAAAGGCGCCCGCCAGGCCGGAGAGTAAGCCGCTGGTGATCACCGCGCCGTAGCGCAACATATAGACGTTGATGCCTGCAGTGTCTGCGGCCTGTGGGTGCTCGCCCACGGAACGCAAGCGCAGGCCGAGCCGCGTTCGGAAGAGCACGACCTGCGTCAAGACCAGAACCACGATGGCCACGTAGACCATGACGTTCTGCTGAAAGAAGACACGGCCGAGAAACGGGATCTGGCCGAGCAGCGGGACGTTCCAGTTGGGCAACGCGTTATTCGACGGCACCTGCCCGACGTCGGCGAGCCCATAGAAACGATTCAACAAGAAGACCGTGATGCCGGCCGCAAAGATATTGATGGCCACGCCGCTGACGATCTGGTCGGCGCGGTAGCGAATCGACACGACCGCGTGGATCGAGGCCATCAGGCCGCCGGCGATCATGGCGGCCAGCACGGCAAGGAACACGTTATGCACGACGAGGTCGGCGGCGACGGCGAAGAAGGCGCCCGTCAGCATCATGCCTTCCATCGCGATATTCACGACGCCGCTGCGTTCTGAAATGACGCCGCCGAGGGCCGGCAGCAGCAGCAACGCGGCGTACTGCAGCGAGGCATGCCACAGGTCGGGCGTCCCCATCAGCCGAAAAATGTCGCCGATGAAGGTCATTGCTGGACCAGCCCGACGCTCATGCCGTGTCCTTGTCGTCGGCGGCGAGGTCGGTCTCGATTTCGCTGGCGACGGCGGCCGCCATGGCGTCGGCGGCCGGCGTGTCTGGCACGCGTCCGAGCGACGGAAGCCGGAGCTTGAGGCCGCGGAGGAAGTTCGCGGCGATGGAGAACAGGATCAGCGCTTGTAACACGTAGACGAGATTGCCGGACACCCCGGCGTCGCTTTGCATCGTGCTGCCGCCGGCGTGCAAGGCGCCAAACAGGATCGCCGAGAGAACAATGCCGACGGCGCTGTTGAGACCGAGCAGCGCCACCGCAATCGCGTCGAAGCCGGTCGTGTCCGAGAAGTATTGGTCAGTCAAGTTATGATCGACGCCCGCGATCTGCACGGCGCCGGCGAGGCCGGCGAAGGCGCCGGCGATCAGCATGCTGGTAACGAGCGTCCTGCGCACGCTGATGCCGCCGTAGCGGGCCGCCCGCTGGCTTTGCCCCACGGCCCGAATCTCATAGCCGAGCGACGTGCGCCACAGTAAGAAAGCGAAGACGGCGGCTGCGGCCAGCGCCACGAAGAGTCCGTAATGCGCCCGGTACACGGCACCCGGCAGGCCCAAAAACAACCGGCTGTTATGCGGGACCAGGGTCGCGAGTTGGGCCGATGTTCCAATGGGCGATGACTTCGAACTGCCACCCGGCAGCTGGAGCGGCCCGCCGATGATCAGGAATCGCAAGAACCACTGGGCGACGAAATTGAGCATGATGGTGGTCACGACCTCGTGGGCGCCGGTCACGGCCTTCAGGACACCGACAATGCCACCCCAGACGGCGCCGCCCAGCGCGCCGCAGATTAGGACCAGGGGCAGCAGCACGAAAGCCGGCCAGTTCCCGAAATGAATCCCGACCGTGGTCGCCGCGATCGCGCCCATGATGAGCTGGCCTTCGGCGCCGATGTTGAACATGCCCGCCCGAAACGGCAGGGCAACGGCAATGCCAGCCATGATCAGCGGGGTTACGACGACCAGGGTGTTCGCGAGTTGCAGCACCGACGGCTCGCCGCCGAAGCAGAAGAGGCCGAAACCGCCGCAGGCGAGCGCCTGGTATGCCTTGAAAGGGTCGCCGCCCGTGACCGCCACGATGACGGCGCCGACGGCGAAGGCCAGCAGCACCGACCCGATGGGAATGGCCAGCGCCCGGCCGGCCCCCCGCAGACTCTTGACGATCTGCGGGGGCTCCTGCCGGGCGCTGCGCTTAGCTGCTGCGGCCATCTGGCCGCTTCACTCTAACCGGAGTTTTGGCGAATTTCTAGGGAACCGTGTCCGGTACGGTAACGGCGCCGGATTTGATCTTCGACGTCATGTCGGTCAGCGCGGTCATCACGTCCGCGGGTAATGTCCCGTTGTCGGCCTGATACCCAACCCCGTCGTTGGCCAGCCCAAAGAGCGTCACGCCACTCTTAAATGCATTGTCCTTGACGCTTTTGATCGCCGTGTAGGTCGCCACGTCGACGCGCTTCAGCGCGCTGGCGATGACGGACTTGTCCACGCCGCCCTGGTCCGCGTCCACGCCGATGCTCCAGATACCGGCCTTTCCGGCCTCCGTCAGCACGCCATTACCGCAGCCGCCCGCCACCTGGAATAGGATGTCGGCGCCGCTCGCGATCTGGTTGTCGGCAACCCCCGCGCACTTGGTCGGGTCGGAGAAGTTATTGGAGTAGCCGTTGAGCGTCTTGACCGACGGGTCCACCTGCTTGGCCGCCCACTGGTAGCCGGCAATGTAGTGATCGACCGGCGGGATCTTGATGCCGCCGATCGAGCCGATCGTGTTCTTTTTCTTTGCCCCGGCATTGTCTTTCTCGAGGACGCCGGCGATGGTGCCGACCAGCGCGCCCGCTTCCTGCTCCTTGAACAGCAAGCCCACGACGTTGGCATGCTGGAGGTCGTTGCCCTTCGAGTCGGTGCCGACGCCGTCGATGATCGCGAAGTGGATGGCCGGGAAGTTACCCGACACGGTCCCGATGGACTCGGCCATGAGGAAGCCGACGCCGATGACGAGGTCGTAGCCGCGTGTGGCGTAGTTCTGCAGGTTGGGGACGTAGTCCGAGTTGGCGTGCGACTCGGTGACATCACCCTGCACCCCGAGCTGCCCTGCACAGGTCAGGCTCGAACAGATATTTCCTGTTGACGCGGCTTTGGCGAGACCGAGCGCGGCCAGGTGGTTGAAGCTCCTGTCGTTGAGACCGCCGGTATCGGTCACGAGTCCGACCTTGATGACCTTTGGCGTCGGCGTCGTGCCGCCGCCGGTGGTGCTGTTGCCGCACGCCGCCATGACAACGGCCAGCATCACGCCAATGCCGAGACTAAACAAACGAACGGGTGGCTTCCTCATGCGTCATCCCCTTCAGTGGTAGTAAGACCCCTCGAACCGGGCGATTGTAACAGTTAATTGTTGGAGATTTTTCTGCTTACGCGCCCGTCGTCAGCGCCCCGGCGGCCAGCTCGGCCGCAATCGCGTGTAACTCTTCCAGGTACTCGGCGAACGGCTGCTGCCGAACGGGAGCCAGCTCGACCGCGCCCTCGGAAAGACCGAGGCGGCGTACGTCGCCGGACCAGTGGCCGGCGGCCGCATCGGCCACGATCAAGGCGACGCCCCGGTCGACGTGCTTGATGGTGCTGGCCAGCAGGCAGTCATTGGCGGCCGGGTCCGAAGACGAGTCCAGATCGGCGCCGATGCACCAACTCCCGGCTTGCGCCGCGCCCCGCAAGGCCCCCTTGCCGGTCGTGCCGCCGGCTCCGAAGATCACATCGGCGCCTTGCTGGCTAAACTCGCGAGCCTGCGCCGCGCCCCATCCCGGGTTGGCGTAGGGCAGGCCGTCCGCCGCGGGCTGATACGCGCCGAGCACGCGAATGCCCGGCCTGACGTACGCGGCGCCGTGCTCGAAGCCCGCGCGATTGCGCCGGTCCGCGGCGCCAAATGGACCATAGACGCCGGCGATCACGCCGGTCTTGCTGTCCATGCCGGCCAGCGCGCCCGCGAGAAATGCCGCCTGGTCCTCACGAAAAACAAGCACAGCCAGGTTCGCCGGGCCCGCCGGCGCGACGATCGGGTCGACGAGCACGAAGTGCGTCCCGGGATTGGCCCGGGCGACGTCGGCCACCGCGTCTGTCAGTAAGAAGCTGCCGGCGATCACGAGGTCGGATCCGGCGTAGACCTGCAGCAACTGGCGATATTCGGCCGGGTGATTCGGGACGGCGACATCCGCGTGGGCGCAGGGCTGGCTTCGCAGGCCGTCGCGAACGCCGCGCCATCCGGCTGCGTCAGCGCGGGAATCGAGGCCGGCGACATCGGCCACGAAGCCAACGCGAAACGTCCGGGCACAGACGGGCCCCGCAGTCGGGAAGGGATTGGTCAGTTGACGGGTGCTACTGGCGCCGACCTGAACCAGCAGCAAAAGAGCGACGACGAGAAGCAGGACGCCGGCGGTCAGGTACCGAAGAGTCGATCGCCGTAGTCGCCCAGCCCGGGCAGGATGTACTTCTGGGCGTTCAGCTCTCGGTCCCGGGCCGCCGTGAAGATCTGAACGTCCGGGTGCGCTGCCTGCAGCGCCTGGATCCCCTCGGGAGCGGCCACGACGCACACTAGGCGAACGCTCGCCGGATCGTATTCCTTCATGATCTCGACGGCCTTGATCGCCGTGCCGCCGGTGGCCAGCATCGGGTCGAGGATCATGACGGCTTTGCCGCCGATGTCCGGGGGCAGCTTGACGTAGTAGCGGGAGGCAACTGCCGTTTTCTCGTCACGCTCCAGGCCGATATAGCCCACGGTCACATGAGGCAAAAGCTCGAGCACCGGCCCCACGAGCCCAAGGCCGGCCCGCAGGATGGGGACAGCGACGACCCGGTCGCCGATTGCGTGGCCGTCGGTCTCTTCCAGGGGCGTTTGCATGCGATAGGTCCGGGTCCGCAGGTCGCGGGTCGCCTCGTACAGCAAGAGCGTGATGATCTTGTCCGAAGCCTCGCGGAACTCGTCTGGGGTCGTCTCACGGTCGCGCAGCCGGGTCAGGTAGTGCGCCACCAGTGGGTGCTCGACGACGTGGAGCGTCATTTTGCCCCTAGCTCCGGCGGCAGCACGGCGAGACCGGGCTCGGCCATGCGGCCATCGGCGAGCAGCTTCTTGACGCGGGTGATGTTCGAGGCCGACCAGTTGCTGTTTGGCTTGCGTGGTGTGAACCGGCCGGCGAAGGTCTTGTCGTCAATGGTCTTGTTCTGCCCGTCGATCCAGCCGTACGCGAGTGCCTCTTGGACAGAGTCCTCGTAGGTGACGCCTGAGCTGCCGGACGTTTTCTTGTAATAGACGAGCCAGATTTCTTTCGTATCGGCGTGATGCTTGGCCAGCCAGCGGCGCCACTCGAGGCTGTTCTTTACCTTGAGCGTCTGGCCGATGTCCAACGACTCAGGCCCTTAGCGGCGCCAGCTGTTGGACGGCACTGAGCGCCACCCGGAACATCGGCGTCAGGTCGAGGGCCGCGACGCGTGCTGGGTCGATCTCCTCTTCGCCGGGCTCATTGACCACGGTCAGCAGCGACCCGCCACGAAGCTTTCGCAGCGCGCAGATGACGAAGATCGTCGACGTCTCCATGTCGTTGCAGAGCACCTGCGACCGGGTCCAGACCTGCAGCGCCTGCTCGAGCTCTTCGCGTCGAGGCATGCGCGCGGCATGCAAGTCCGCGTACAGCGCGTCGTGGCTGCGCACGATCCCGGCGTGGGCAACCTGATTCGCCGCCCGGGCAGCGGCGATCATGGCCGTGGCGAGCTCGAAGTCCGCCACGGCGGGATAGCTGAGGGGCACGTAACTGGGGGTCGTGCCCTCGTCACGGACGGCCCCTGTGGCGATCACGAGGTCAGAAAAATGCACGCCCTTTTGAATCGATCCGGTGGTGCCGACGCGGATGAACGTGGTGGCACCGATGGCGGCCAGCTCCTCGACGGCGATCGCCGTCGACGGTGAGCCGATGCCGGTCGAACAGACCGAGACCATGCGCCCGTGCAGCTCGCCGGTGTAGGTCGTGTACTCGCGATTTCGCGCGATCAGCCGAGGACGATCGAGCAGTTTGGCAATCGGCTCAGCGCGCCCGGGGTCGCCAGGGAGCAACACGACCTCGCCGACGTCGCCCGGTTTGGCGCGGATGTGGTACTGCAACTCCCCCATGGCCCACGTGAGTTTAGGCTACTGGCTCCAGGCGTCGCTGGTGGTCGTGAAGGTCTCGCCCATGAAGAGCCTTAGCAGCGGCGACGTGACGGCCTGCCGATACGTGATCGTGACGTGAATCGGCACGTTCTTGCTGCGATTGAGGAGCGTTGGCGAGACCGAGAGGCTGACGAGTGCTGGATTCAGGTCGCCGAGGTTCTCGAGCACGGTCCGGCAGACGGCGGCGTCGGCGTAGCCTTCGGGATGAGCGAGCCCGCCGGTGACGGACCAGCATGGCGTCGAATTGCCGCCGGCGGCTTCTGGGCTGCCGCCCGCGACGTAGGCGGCCTCCTGGGCGGCGTGGTTCACCTTGGCGGCACTCAGCGCCAGGCCAAAGAACTGGACGCTCATGATGCCCACGGCAAAGACAAAGGCCAGCACCATGGCGAATTCGGCGCCCACCTGTCCCCGCGAAGCCCGCTGCACCAGTTCAGCATCGGACGACGGCCTTGCCGGATGCGTTACGTATCGAGCCGTTCGATACCGGATTTCGTAACTCGTCGGAGCAGCAGCGCCCGGGGCTGGGCCCGGCTGGCGATCGTGAAGGCCGCCGCAACGCGCGCGGTAACGTTCTGGGCGGCTTCGGCCGTTCGCGCGTGGATCACGGCCAGGACCTCGCCGGCCTCGACCCGGTCGCCGATCTTCTTTTCGAGCACGACACCGACGGCCAGGTCGATCCTGGCATCTTTTCGATCGCGGCCGGCGCCGAGCGCCTTGCCGGCGAGCGCAATCTCGAGCGCGTCAGCTCGCGCGACATAACCAGCCTGTGTGGCCGGGACCGGTTGCAGCACGGGCGCCGCCGGCAGACGGCTGGTGTCTTCCGTGACGCGCGGGTCGCCGTCCTGCGCCGCGATGAGTTCCGCAAGTTTGCGTAACGCAGAACCATCGGTGAGTAGCCGGCGCAGATCGACGGGGGGATGGCCGGCGAGCTGCAGCATCTCCGCGCCCAGCCGAAGCGAAAGCGACTCCAGTTCCGCCGGACCGCTGCCCGCCAGCGTCTCGATCGCTTCTTTGACTTCGAGCGCATTGCCGACGGCGCGCCCCAGCGGCTGTTCCATGTCGGTGACGTAGGCGACCGTTTCGCGGCCCGCGTTCGTGCCAATGCGGACCATCGCGCGGGCCAGCGCCTCAGCCTCGGGAATGGTCGCGATGAACGCGCCGCGCCCGGACTTGACGTCGAGCAGAATCGCGTCGGCGCCCGCGGCCAGCTTCTTGCTCATGACGCTGCTGGCGATCAGCGGTACGGAATCCACCGTGGCCGTGGCGCCACGCAGGGCGTAGAGTGCACGGTCGGCGGGGACCATATCGGACGTTTGCCCCGCAATGGCAATGCCGATGCGACGGACCTGATCAATAAAACGATCGATCGATAGATCGACCTGGAAGCCGGCAATGGACTCGAGCTTGTCCAGGGTTCCGCCGCTGTGGCCCAAGGCACGGCCGGACAACTTCGCGACCGGCACGCCCGCCGCCGCGACCAACGGGGTAACGACGAGTGTCGCTTTGTCGCCGACGCCGCCGGTCGAGTGCTTGTCGACCTTCCGGCCGGGAATCGAGGAGAGATCGAGCTGGCGTCCGCTCGCCGCCATCGCCAGCGTCAGGGCCGTCGTCTCAGCGTCGGTCATGCCGCGCAGGCGGACGGCCATGAGCCACGCTGCCAGCTGATAGTCGGGAATACTGCCGTCGGTCGCGCCCCTGACCAGGAACTGGATGCCGGCGTCGCTGTGCGCCTGGCCATCACGCTTTTCGCGAATCAGGTCGAGCGCGGTCACGTTCGAAGTGTAATTTGGCCCGGTGTGGCTGACGCTGATCGGCCTGATCGTGCCGCTCGGGCTGGACACGTTTGCCGTGGCTGCGGCGCTGGGCATGGCCGGTCTGAAGGCCGGTGACCGGACCCGGGTCAGCCTGATCTTCACCGCGTTCGAGGCGGGCATGCCGCTGGTCGGCTTCCTAGCCGGCAACCTGGCCGGTCGCGCCGTGGGCAATGCCGCCGACTACCTGGCGATCGCGATCCTGATCGGCCTCGGGCTCTTCATGCTGCGCCCACAAGACGACGAAGACGAGAAGCAATTGAGCCTGCTGGCCCGCACTCGGGGTCTCGCCGTGCTTGGCCTGGGCGTCAGCATCAGCATCGACGAGCTGGCGATTGGCTTCACGATCGGCTTGCTGCATTTTCCCGTGCTGGTGATCCTGGTGCTGATCGGCATCCAGACGTTCGTCTTGACCCAGCTTGGGATCCGGCTCGGGCAGCGAATCGGGGAACGTATCCGCGAAGGCGCGGAACGGTTGGCGGGCGTCGCTCTCGCTGCCCTCGGGCTGGTCCTGCTCGTCGAGAAGCTGAGATGAACCGGCGAGCTATTTGACCAGGTAGGAGTTCACGCCGGGGGCCGGGGCGAACTTGGAGTTGAACTGGATGAGCAGCGCCGGGTGCCCGGGGCTAAACCCCGGGCAGCCTGCGGTCCCCATGCTGTTGCCCAGGACGTTCCCGCCGTTCACCTGGAGAAAGGCGCCAATGAACTCACCATTGATTGCATACTGGCCGCTCGAGTTGCTATCGGTGGCTGAGGTGTTGTGCGGACCCGCCGCGACGCCGGTCAGGGTCATGGATCCCGAGGGATCGGCGTCAAAGACGGTCCCCCAGACCTGGAAGCGCGGAACGTTGGAGGAGCTGCCATTGAACGTCTCCGTCCACACCGAGCCGTTGTTGCCGTTCGTGCTGGTGATGTAGAAGGCGATATTGGTGCTGCCGGTCGGGACGAAGTGGGGGGCGACGAAGAAGACGCTGCCATCATTAGGCAGATCCGAGTTGTTCGCCGAGAAGGTCCCTCCCTGGTCGAAGATGAACTCGACCCCATTCGTGCCGTCCGATGCCGGGGGCAGGTCGGTCGCGCCAATGGAGGGCAAGCCAACGAAGTGGGGAAGACCATTCGAGGTGTTCGAGACGTAGCCACCGGTGATGGTCATATTCGCCCCCGATGTAAGAAAGTAGATGCCGTTGAGGAAGATGTAGACGCTGTTGTTGCCATTGTCCCCAGCGGCCGGGATGATGATCGATGACGTGTACCTGCCGGGTGTGAACACATACACCCACTTGGAGACGCTCGAGTTCGTAATGGTCACACCGTTGACCACGCCGGAAGAGCCGGGCGCGAGCTTCGCCTTGTTGCTGGGGTTGACCACGGTGGTGATCAAGGAGGTATCGGGTGCGAGGTAGTCGGGCTTGGCGTCCTGGCCGGTCCCGAAATTGACGGGGCTGTTCCAAAAGCTGAAAAGTGAATGGTTATCGCTGGCGGCGTTGACCGTCACGTCGCCGTTCACGTTGAGGGAGACTTGGGTCGGGTTCGGAACGTGAAACTTTGCATTGCTGACCGTGAGGCCTTGAATACTCGCCTGGCAAACGTCGGTGCCATCAAAGCCGTCGTCGACTTGCGCGTAGCCGTTCTGGTCGTTCTGGATGGTGTTGCCACTGCCGCCGTAGGTGTAAGCGAAAAGGGCATACGTCTTGGCATTGGTACCGGCCTCCGCAGTGGCCGTTGTGAGGATGGCGATCTGCTGGAAGCCGAGCACCTGGACGAAGGTGGCGGTTGCGTTAAAGCTAACCGTGACCTGGACCTGCTTGTTGTTGTAGCCGGTCGGCGCCACCGCCGTGACTGTGTAACCGCCCTGCGAGTCGGTCACAGTGTGATTGATCGGGGCAGTATAGAAGGACGAGTTGGGATCATTGTTGGCCGGGTTCTGATTGAACACCGCCAGCGTGTCGTCCAGCGCGTAATAGAGGGCATAGTTCGGTTGACCGTTTGGATTGGCCACGGTTCCCACCAGGCTCTGCGCCCCGGCGAGCGCACCCGAGTCGACCGCGTCCTGCATCAGCCGGCGCTGGAAGTAGAGCCGGCCGGCATCGATCGCGAGCGCGAGCATTCCGCAGATGGCGACCATGGCCAGCGCCATGATGACAATGGCCTGTCCCTCTCGAGTGCGCCGCCCCAGGCCCGCCAGCACGTCAGTACTCCGCCCGCATCGACGACCCGGCGGTCATGATGAAACCGGTGCCGGTCAGATCCGAGATCATCGCGGTCATCGGCGCAAAAAGGTAGGTCACACGCACCGTAACTTGCGGATTGCCCGGCGTTCGGTTCGGCGAGATCCAGATGTACCCGGTATTGGGTGCCATTCCCGAGAACGACGGCGAGGTGCACGGTGTCGGATTGGACAGGCAGGGGTCCTCCATGAGCACCATGCCGCCGCCGCCGATCTTTGCCAGGGTGGCGTTGATGATCACACTATCGGGCGGTGTGCTGGCGTAGTTACTGCGAAGCACGAGCTGCCGGGCGCCCTCGTGGGCAGCCTCAGCGATGTTGATGTAGACGGAGACCGCGCGCCCGAAGTCGAAGATACCCATCAGCAGCAGAAATAGCAGCGAGGCGAGCAGGGCGAATTCAACCATGGCCTGGCCACGCGACTTGCGCCCGCGCTGCATCCGATCCATCAGTAGTTCGTCCTCATTTGCACCGAGACATTCATGTGGATCGGGTTGCCGACGAGCTGCTGCATGAGCGGCGTGTAGAGGAGAAAGTCGTACTTGACGTTGACGGTGACGTAGTAGTTCTGGTCGGTCGCCGCGCCCGACACCCACTTGTCCACTCGGTTGCTGCTATCGGGGCAGCCGGCCGTGGAGGCGGTCGAGTCGTGGGGTGGACAGATGTTCGAGGTCGAGCAGCTTGGGTTTTGCGGACCCGTATAGATGTTGAGGATGGCGACGCGCGCGCCTTCCCGGGCGGCGTTGGTGATCGAGACCTGGAAGTAGTAACCGCGCCCAAAGTCCACCAGGCCGAAGGTGAGTAGGGCCAGGATGGGCAAAACCATCGCCATCTCGACCAGCGACTGTCCGATGCGTCCCCGCCCGCGAATGATCTTCATGGATTCGTTACCTGGCACCTGGCTCACCCGCGGCCCATGCGCCTACTGCAGATAACGCAAACGGTAAGGGTGTTTAGCTTCAAGTCGAGACACGGGTCCTTACAGGTCCCGTTACGACTTATGCGAGGGGCAGTCGCGGCAGCATGAAGGGGAAAACGAGCGGTTGTTTGTGAACAAACGTTCCGTATTGCGGCTTGTTTGGCCAGCGGCTAACGTTCCCCCTGCGACCTGTCAGAAAGCCAGCAAGAGAAGGAAACGACTCTTGTAGGTCGCCGACGAGGGAGCCGCAAGGCCCCCACTCTCGGATCGTGAGGTCCGGGGGCCCGGCCCGAAAGGGCTGGGGAGTCGGTTGCCGCAAGGCGACCGGTTCTGTCGGTGACGAAGGCTCGGCCCGCAAGGGCTGGGCTGGGCAGCGGGATGAAGGCTCGCTGGGTAACACCGGTGAGTTGTAAACCGTAACGGCAGGTCGCATTCTTTTTGCCCGGGTCGCCAGCACGGAAGGAATTACGAGAGAAAGTCGACCAGGAGCCGGTTCAGGCGATCCGGCTGGTCGAGCGGCACCCAGTGGGAGCCATCGACCCGCTCGTAGCGCCAGCGGCCCTGCACCCGTTGCTCGGATCGGGTCATCGCCTCCTCCGTTAGATACAGATCGCCGCTGCTCCAGATGCCGAGCGTGTCCGCCTTGATCATCGGGGCAACTGCGGACCTTCGGTGCGGCCGAGGAGCGCCTGAACCGGAAGGTTGGCGCGATACCAGTTGAGCGCCGGTGTGAGCGCGCCGGACTCGGAGAGGGTTTTCACGTAGGCATCGGTGTCTTTCGCTCCGCCCAAGAACAAGCGAAAGAGATACCAATCGTCGCGTTGGATCAACTCCTCCGCGGTGCCTTCGAATAAGAAGAGCAGACGGTACCAGCCTTTCTGGAACTCTTCCAGGGTCGGCTTCGCCGCAGCGCCGGGAGCGCCGACTGAGATCGCGACCAGTCGATCGACTCGATCGGGCGCCAGCGCCGCGAGCAGCCACGCCACCGCGGCGCTCCAGTCATGCCCGACCACGTGCGCGCGCTGGATGCCGAGCCTGTCCATGATGCCGGTGACATCCCGGACGATCGAGGACAACCGATAGTCGGCGACGGACGGCGGCTTGCTGCTGCGTCCACGTCCGCGCATGTCGGGCACGATGGTGCGAAAGCCGCTCTTGTTCAGCGCCGGGACCTGGTTGCGCCAGAGATCGCCGGTGTCGGGAAAACCGTGCAGCAGGATGACGGGGGTGCCATTCCCCTGATCGCGGACGTAGAACTGAAGCCCATTGGCCTCGATCAACTCGGTCAAGCCAGCCCCATCTTAGAATCAACCCGAATGGAGTCCTCCAACTCGGCGGCGCTCGACGCCCTGCTCAAACGAGGCGAGTTGATCGAATCCGTCTCCGAGATGACGCCGGATTACCTGCGCGAGCTGAAACACACCCTGATCGTCTCCGGCGACACCGAACTGATCTCGGCGCCCGCGTACTACCTGGCGGCGCGCAAGGCGCCGAGCGTCAACGCCTTCATGACCGGCATCGCCATCATCCAGGACGAGCTGGCCCACGCGCACATCGCGTATCACATCCTGGAAGAGCTCGGCGAGAGCCAGGAGGCGCTGATCTTCAGGCGCGATCCCAAGGCGTTTCGCTACCCGTATGCCTTCGACGTGCCGCTGGAAAGCTGGACCGAGCTGGTGGTGGCCAACGCGATGTACGACCAGGCGGGCTTCTGCCTGCTCGGCGACATCCACGAGCAATGCTCCTACGGCCCTTGGAAACGAGGGCTCGTGAAAGTCATGGCCGAGGAGAACTTTCACCTGCGCAACGGTCGCAACTGGAGCAAGCGCATCAGCCAGGCCGGCGGCGCCGCCAAGGAGGAACTCCAGCAGGCCGTCGATTGGATGTTTCCGCTGACGGTCGAGTGGTTCGGGCTGCCGGACAACCTCAAGCAACATAGCGCCCAGCTGGACTATCGGCTCAAGGGCCTGACGAACGACCAGCTGCGGCAGCAATGGCTCGCCACGGTCGTCCCCTTTATGGGATCGATCGGGATCCGGGTGCCGGCACACCAGGAAAACAGCCACTACGTGCTGGATTACCCGTTCCCCAGCACCTTCGACGCGGAGGCAAAGCGCTGGGATTTCAACGACCCGTGCACCTGGGACGACGTGTTGAAGCGCTGGCGGGCGCGCGGCCCGCGCAACGCCGAGATGGTCGCGCTCTTCCAGGAGAGTTTCAGCAAGTTCCAGGTTCAGCGATGAGCCTCTTCGTCGCGCCGCTCGAGGCGCGGGTCTGGTCGGCGCTGGCCGAAATCAACGACCCTGAGATGCCGATCAACCTGGTCGACCTCGGCGTTGTCTACGGCATCGCGCTGCAGGATCGAACGGTTCGGGTGCGACTGACGTTCACGGCGATGGGGTGCCCCGCGAGCGACATGATCATCGGCGACATTCGCGAGCGGCTGTTGGCCGAGCCCGGCATCGATGAGGTCGCAATAGATGTTGTCTGGGATCCGCCGTGGTCATCGTCGCGGCTGACGGCCGAGGGACGTGAGGCCCTGCTGGCCTGGGGGCTCTCGGTCTGATGGGCTTCGTGCGCGTCCACGACGAGGTCCAGGAATACGAGGTCTTCGCGCGCAAGACCAGGCTCGAAGCGCTGCGGCAGGTGGGCGCCGTCGTGGCTCCCAACGACGAGCTGGCGATGGCGTACGCGCGCGCCACGTATGACGAGGAGCGGTGGGTGGAGATGATGATCGTGCCCAAGGCGGCCGTCATCCAGCTGTGGGCGCCGGGCGAGGCCGAAGCCTGAGCCTCTACTCGCTGGTCAAGAGCCTCGCCGACAACAAGCAGCTGCTCGGCATGCGATACGCGGAGTGGTGCATCGCCGCGCCGACGCTGGAGGCGGACATCGCGGCGGCTGCTATGGGACTCGACGACATCGGGCACAGCCGTGTGCTCTACGGCTCACTGCGCGAGCTTGGGACGCCGGACGTGCCGGACGAACCGGTCAGCTACGCGAACGTTCCTTACCTCGATCGACCCTGGACCGACTGGACCGCCTTCGTCGCCGCGAACGCCGTGCTGGACAGCGCCTTCACGCTCATGATCGAAGCGCTCGCCGGCGGCAACGTGGAGGTGCTGCGCAGCCGTCTCAAGAAGATGCTCCAGGAGGAGCGGTACCACGCCATGCATGGACGCAGCTGGTTGCGCGAATCGCGGGCCGCGGTCGCTGTCGACCAGGCGCGCCGCGACGCCATCGTCTGGATCGGGCCCGAAGCTGGCGACGTCGACGATCTGCATCAAAAGGGGATCCTGAGCTTGGGCGTCCGCGAGCTTCGCCGGCGGCTCGACGAGCAGGTGAGCGGTGCGCCAGCATCGACTCCCATCGACTGGAAGGCGTGGGACCCGGTCCGCAGGCGCGTCGTTCCGGGCGGGATCGACGAGCTGACGCTCAACATGTTGCAGGGCCTCGCCGAGAAGAGGTACATGCCAGCCGGTGCCTAAAAATACCCCCCACCCCGACCCTCCCCCGCAAGGGGGGAGGGAGATTCGTTCCAGCTGCCCGTTCTGTCGATCGAAGGACACCGAGGTCATCTCGTTGTTTGGCAGCCAGGTAATGACGATGCAGTGCAAGTGTCAAGCCTGCGGTAATTTCTTCGAAGCGAGCAAGTACTGATGCCGCCTCCGAGGTCGCGCCGCGCGCAGTCGATGGTCCGCATGACGATGGCCGATATGGCAGAGCTTGCCGACAAGCGACCGGGAAGCTTCCGCCTCGAGAACGCCGACACGGACCTGGCTCCTCCGGCGCACGCGATCCAGGCAACCCGAGATGCCGTTGGCGTGGACCGGTACAACAGCTATTTGCCGCTGCACGGCTTGCCCGAGTTGCGGCAGGCGATCAGTGACCGCTATCGCGCCGACCTCGGCCTTCAGTACGACCCGGACGGGGAGATCGTCGTGACCTCCGGGGTCGGCGAGGCGATGCTCGACGTGCTGCTGAGTTATGTGAACGAGGGGGATCGGGTGTTGATGACCAACCCGACTTACAACGGCATGGCGCAACGTGTGCGTCTGGCCGGCGGTGTCCAGGTGTTCACCAACCAGGTCGAGGCCAATGGTTGGCATCTCGATCCATCGGATCTTGGGCGAGCGGCGAAGGGCTGCAACGTGATCTTTTACGGGTCGCCCGCGATGCCAACCGGCGTCGTCTTTACTCGCGCCGAGACGGAAGCGTTAGCCGAGGCCGCCGTGCAGAACGACGCGCTGATCATTTTCAACGGCGCCGTCGACAAGCTCCTCTATGACGGGAAGACGGCGATCAACCCCGCAACGTTGCCGGGCCTTCGGGAGCGGACGATCACCGTCGGGTGCGTCACCAAGAACTACAACATGGTGGGCTGGCGGATCGGTTGGGCGGTTGGGCCGCGTGAACTGCTGAAGCCGGTGCACGACGTCCACATCTTTAATGGCATCATGGCGAGCGGGTACTCGGAGGCGGGCGCGGCCGCGGCTCTGAACGGTCCGCAAGAATCCGTTTCGGCGTCGGCGCAGACCTACGAGCGCAGGCGCGACGCGCTCGTCCGGCGGCTGCGGACGATCGACGGCATGCGACTGGTCGTTCCCGATGGCGGCTATTTCTTCATCGCGAACATCGAAGCCTTCGGAGTCTCGGCCGGTGACTTTTGCCGGCGGCTCCTGGAAGAGGAAGACGTGGCGATCACGCCAATGAATGCGTGGGGCGCGGACGACTTCGGCGACCACCACGTTCGGTTTATCTTCACGAATGAGCCGGAGGATCGACTCGTCGAGGCGGCGAACCGGATTGCGGCCTTTGTCGACCGGCACTATCGGCGTGGCTGACGAGCCCGTCTTCAGCTGCTTCTCCGTCGGCAGCATCGCCGGGGTATACGAGGAGATTTACGTCCCGCGGATCTTCATCCCATGGGCCAGGCTGCTGCTCGAACGGGCGGCCCTTCGACCGGGCGAGGCCGTCCTCATGTCGCCACCGGGCCAGGAACCGTGGCGCGGATCGCGGCGGAACGGGTGGGCGCGCAAGGTCGCGTGGTGGGAGCCGATTTCAGCGAGGCGATGATTGCGATCGCGCGGGCAAAGCCGCGGACCACGGGCGCGGCGCCCATCGAGTACCTGGTCTCGCCAGCCGCGCCACTCGATGTCGATGACGAGGCCTTCGACGCCGTCACCTGCCAGCAGGGCCTGGCGCGAGATCGCGTTCCAGCCGAGCTTCGCGGCGCTGGATGCCGCGCTGCATGAATGCCTGCCGGCGGATCAGGCCGGGCCATTCGGCGCTCCATTTCGCTGGCCGTCGCCCGAAGGCCTCGAGGCCGCCTTCACAAACAACGGATTCGATGATGTCTCGGTCTATCGGGTGGAGCATCCGCTCATCTTTGAAGGCGGCGTCGCGCAGGTGATCGGAGCCCTGGCCGCCTCGCCCATCGCCGCCACCGTTGCCGCGCTGGACTCGGAGACGGCCGCCCGGCTCGGGAGCGCCGCCGCCCGGCATCTCGAACCGCTTCTCGCCGACGGCCAGGTCCGAACACAAATGGTCTCCAACCTGGTTTCAGCGACGAAACGGGCGTGATGCTTTTGCGCTCTTGAAGATAGGCGCGTCACGGTGCGAACGATCATCTGTTTGCGAACCGCAGTTTGGAGTTGCGGCTGTGTTCGCTGGCCCCGAAGACCGAGTCCGCAAGGGTTCGGTTAGTACGGAGCGAAGGTCCTTCCGGAAACGGCTGGACTGGGCGGCGGTAAGGGCTCGTTGGGTCACACCGGCGGGTTATCAACCGTAACGATGGGTCGCTTCACTTTTCTCAGGTTCTGCCGGCTTTGCCTTCCCGAGTCCGGCAGACCTGTGGATGGACCTCTTCCGCCCGCCGGTCCCTGGCCGTGTGCCCTGGGTCAGGCTCTGCCACCTTTCCTGATAGTGGCGCTCTCAGAGACACAGAATCAGCCCAATTCATGTGTCTTGTTTTCGGAAACTTAATGGGCTATCGTCAGGGACGCGCCCCGCGGGGTTGGGTTCGTACCCGTCGGGATTCATAGGGAGGAGGATGCATTGAAAGCACGACGCCTACTAGTCTTATCGATTCCAGTCGTCCTTGTCGTCGCCTACGCCGGGTCGCCGGCTTCGGCCAGCCTGGGGCCGGGGGTGGGCAATTTGCCACAGGGCACGCAGACCAACCAGGCCTACAAAAACAGTTATTGGGCCAACGGCGTGACGAACGTGTTCGCCACGACGCAGCAGACGAGCTGCTACACGCCGGAAATCCAGTACCCAGCGAACGCCGGTCCGAACGACGGCTACAGCGGTGAGACCGCCTGCAATGGTGCGGCGACGACGGGGGAGAACCTCGGCCCATACGCCCAGCAGTCGACCAGCAACCCACCATATGGCGTTGGACCGCCTGACCTGGTCAAAGACCACTCGGAATCGGACATCCGAGTCGATCCGACTAATCCAAGCCATCTGATCGGCTCGGTCAAGTGGTTTGCCAGCGCCGAAGGCTATAACCACGTGCTCGGCTTCTACGAGTCGTGGGACGGCGGTAAGAACTGGCCGGTCCAAGGACACATCCCTGGGTACGAAGGGTGGACGGATAACACCGACCCTGTGGGCGCGTTCGACGGTTTCGGCAATTTCTACGAGCTGATCTTGCCCTACCAGTTCTTCTACACCAGAAGTGGTGGCCATAACTTCGCGACGAACCCAAACCAGGAACCGAACCCGGGGCTGGCAGCCGAGGTAATCTCGGTATCGGTCCGAAAGCACGGCGCGACCGGGGTGAGCGCCTGGTCGACGGCCAACGGGACGGTCGACATCGTCGCACCGTACGACAAGAAGGGCCAGGAGCCGGACAAGCAGTGGCTGACGATCGATACCAATAAGAACCTGCCGGACGGCAGCCTCAATCCGAACTACAACACGATCTATGCCATGTGGGTCGTGTTCGACGGGATTAACAGCAAGCCGTTCGTCTCGACTGCGAAAGCTATGAAGGACGGGACGCACACGGCATGGTCTTCACCGATCCTCCTGCCAACCGTCAACAACACCGCCAGTGACACATATCTGCTCCCGCACGTGACCCCTGATGGGACCGTCTACACGTCGGTCACGAACTTCCCCGGAAACCACGGGTTCTGCTGCATCACAGTTTCAGCCATCAGGTCGACCGATGGTGGCAAGACATGGACCCTCCTGTCGACGGCCGTCTCTAACATCCTGGTGCCGTCGTTTGTCGGCGGGTACGCCAACACGACGTTCACCGACGGTATCGACAACACCTTCGCCGTGGGCATGACCAAGGTCAATGGCAAGTACCCGCTGTACATCGCCTACAACGATGACAGTGCGGGCGTGTCGAACATAATGGTCACCGCGTCGTACGACGGCGGTATGAGCTGGACCAGCCCGATCCAGGTGAACGACAACGCGACGCCAGTCGACGAGTTTCAGCCAAACCTGGCGGCAGCCGCCAACGGGACGGTCAGCGTCAACTTCTACGACCGCCGGCTTCCCTGCCCAACGGGCTCTGAAGCATCGGCTGCCGGTCTCGCGCTCGACACCTCAAACCCGAACTTCACCGGCAACCTGCCGCCCGATGGCGCGAGCAACTACTGCGTCAACACCAGCATCCAGTTCTACAACGCCGACCTCACGCTGATCACCGGGCATCAGCACAACGTCCGGCTGAGCCAGCACACCTGGGACCCGCAGCTCAACTCGCCGATCCGGTTCTGCGTCTGCCAGCCAAATGCCACGTTCATCGGCGACTACTTCGGCAATACCGTCGGCGGCTCAACCGACTACACGACGTCCGTGAGCACCTACAACGACGGGACAAACCCGAACAACCAGCAGCAGCAGGTGGTCGCGACCATCGCGGTCCCCTAAGGACGGAATCGAAGCCGGGGAGGAGCAATCCTCCCCGGTGACATAGCCGGCGAGTACGACAAGTAGGTCATAGGAGGATTTGGGGATGCTTCGAACGGTTCAACGCCTACGCCGTGCCGCATTGATCGTCTGCCTGGTCGTTGGCGGAACAACCGGCGCCGCCGTGAGCGGGGTCGCCGGGAGCGCAAACGCCGGCCACGCGAGCACACTGTGGCAATCGTCGGTCGCGGCGACCAACTCGGTGGTCAGCTCGCCTACCAGTGGCGGCGGCTACCCGGAGAATCCGCCGGTGGCCGGCGGCTGCGTCGGGCCGAGCCCGAACAACTTCAACGCCAACCATTCTGAGTCTCACGTGACCGTCCAGCCGGGGACCGAACAGCTGGTGGGCTCGTCGAAGTTCTTCTTCGACAAGTTCTCCACCATCTACAACTTCTACCTTGGCAGCTACAACATCAACGGAACCAACGGCTCCGCCAGCAACAATATCGTGCAGGGTTATGACTGCTCGACTATCACGCCCGGCACCCTCGTCCAGGGCATGCCGCCGAGCTGGACCAACACGACGGACCCCAATGTCGGCTTCGACACGAAGGGCCGCGTCTACCAGACCATGCTGCCGTTCAACGCCTTCTGGACCAACCTCCACCCAGACGGCGAGATCACCGTCTCGTCCAGTGATGACCTCGGTAAGACCTGGACGATCGACAACGGCGGGCAAGCGTTGGAGCAGGTGCCGAACTCCAGCTCATTCCAGCTCGGCCACGTCGAGGATAAGCAATGGATCGCGGTCAATCATTATCCGAACGACAATAAGTTCGGGAACAAGTTCCAGGATCATGTCTATGCCACCTGGGACATCGTCGACGGGAACGTCGGCAGCACTGTCAAGCTGCGGGCGGCCGTCTCAGGCGACCGCGGACTGACGTTCTCGAAGGCGACCACGATCGTCTCGAGCTCGATCGACCAGCTCCGCGACCAGTTCAGCCAGCCGGCGGTCGACCCGTCGGGCGACCTCTACGTCGCGTATACGAACATCGGGACCAAGACAACCACGGCAGATTTCTTCGTGACGAAATCGACCGACGACGGCCAGACCTTCAGCACCCCGGTGCTGGCCGGCTCAGGGAACACCGTCGGCGTGGGCAGTGTGCGCGTCCCGAACACCACCTTCCGCGATGGGATCAACTACGCGTTCGCCGTCTCCCAGGATTTCCCGGGGCACCTGTACCTGGCCTACAACGACTTCAACGGGAGCCAGTACAACACGTTCTTGATCCAGTCGACCGATGGCGGGCAGACCTGGAGCCAGAAGATTCACGTCAACGACGACTGGAACTCGGGCAAGGTGGCGGACCACTTCCAGCCGGCCGTGGCAGCCGGCCCCGGCGGGGCCGTCGCCGTCGCCTTCTACGACCGGCGGGTCGACTGCCCGACCGACCCGAATGACGCGAGCATCATCCCGCAGGATCGGGGACGCTCGAACTTCTGTATCAATGTTGCGGTCCAGCCTTACAAGGACCGTGGCGCGGGCGCCGTGGCCGTCGGGTCGAACATCCGGGCGTCGAACGCCACGTGGGATCCGCAGCAGCCTGGGCTGCTGGTGAATCCCGATGGGACCACGACCGACCTGCAAACGTTAGGGGGCCTTGGCCAGATGGCCTGCGCCTCGCACAGGGATCCCTGCCGGCTGTCCTTTATCGGGGACTATTTCGGGCTAGCGATCTCGTCCGGCAACATCTATACGCTGTCGGTCTCGACGCACTACCCATCGAACGTGTCGGCGGACGATGGCTCAACGCTCTACTACCAGCAGCAGGTGCTGGGCACCATCAGCAGGACGGCGGCAGGCATTCGATGACAACAACCAACCGACGCAACCAGGGAGGAGCATGTTGATGCGAAGAGTGGGTCCAGCATTTGCATTGGCGACCGGCGCCCTTGTGGCGCTGGCGAGCGCGGCGCTCGCCAGCAACGTCAGACTGCAGCAAATCAGCTCCGATCCGTTCACCAACACGAAGGCCATCGACGGCGTCGATGTCTTTCACCAGACCGAGGAAGAGCCCGACACCTTTGCGGCTGGATCGACCATCGTCTCGACCTTTCAGGTGGCACGCTTCCACAACGGCGGGGCCGACGACATCGGCTGGGCGACGTCGCAGGACGGCGGGCAGACCTGGACGCACGGCTTTCTGCCGGGAACCACATCGTCATCTAGCCCGCCCAACAGCGCGTACGAACGAGTCAGTGACGCGTCGGTGGCTTTTGATGCCAAACACAATGTCTGGCTGATCTCCTCGATCCCACTGCTGCCCAACACCGTCGTTCCGACCGTGTTCGTCAGCCGGTCGACCGACGGGGGCCTGACCTGGGGCAACCCCATATCGATCGTTCCGGTGGGCTCGGGCGACTTCGACAAGAACTGGTCGGTTTGCGACAACACGCCGAGCAGTCCGTTCTTCGGCAACTGCTACACCGAATTCGATAACTTCGCCAAGGGCGACCTAGAGCAAATGACGACGTCCAGCGACGGCGGCGTCACCTGGGGACCCGCCATGAGCACTGCCAACAGTGCCAAAGGTCTCGGGGGCCAACCCCTGGCGCAACCCGACGGCACGGTGATCGTTCCGTTCGAGACCATCCACGGGACGATCGGCGCCTTCCGCTCAACCGACGGCGGAAATAGCTGGAGCAAGGCCGTGACCGTTGCGGATATCAACTTCCACCGTGTCGCCGGAGACCTTCGGACCTCACCACTTCCCACAGCCGAAATCGATGGATCTGGCACCGTCTACGTGGCCTGGGAGGACTGCAGCTTCGAGCCCGGGTGCACGGCGAACGACATCGTGATCAGCTCCTCGAGTGACGGCGTGACCTGGTCGGGTTTGTCGCGGGTGCCGGCCGACCCGGTCGGGAGTGGCGTTGACCACTTCATTCCGGGGCTGGGCGTCGACAAGGCGACTTCGGGCAGTAACGCCCACCTGGGGCTGACTTACTACTACTATCCGAACGCCGCGTGCACCGTCTCCACGTGCGAGCTTGACGCCGCATTCGTCTCGTCCGCCGATGCCGGGCTAACGTGGAGTCGCAAACAGGTCCTGGCAGGACCGATGACCCTCACGTGGTTGCCTCTGACAACGCAGGGCTACATGGTCGGCGACTACATTTCGACATCCTTCCTCGGTGGGACGGCTTTCACGACGATCGCCGTGGCGACAGCGGGTACCGCGCCACAGAACCTCAATGAGGCCATGTTCGGCAACGTCTCGGGGCTCCGCGTCGTTGGCGGTGGCTCGGCGTCTGACCACGCGGCCAGCAGCGGAAGCTCGAACATCGCCAACGCGCCTGCGCCGATCAGCCGGTAAGACGATCATGAAAAGTCAAACCACGGCGAACTTCAAGGAGGGAAACATGTATCGATTCCTGTCGGGGCGTCGGATTTTTCGTTTGGCCACGGCGCTGGCCATGGCCAGTCTGGCCGGGGCGGTAACCGCATCGGCGGCCGCGAGGACCCCTGGTCCGACACTGGTCGGCGACGTCCAGGCCAACCTGGTCCAGAACACGCCGTTCCCGCAGAACAAGCAAAACGAGCCGGCGATCGCACAGAACCCGACAAACCCGAAGAACCTGGTTGCCGGCGCGAATGATGAGATCGACTTGCCGGCCTGCACCGCATCAGGGTGCCCGTTCGTCGCGAACGTTGGCCTCTCCGGCGTCTACGTCAGCAACGACGGCGGCAAGAGCTGGTCGCAGTTTTCCGCACCGGCGGGCGGCGACAACACCGCCAGCTTCAACGGGGATGGCTCGACGATTCATACGCTGCCGGGCTTTGGCAAGCTCGCTCAGCAAGTCGGGCTACCGGGCCTGGCTTCCGACGGGGACCCCAACATCGCCTTCAACGCCAACGGCACGGCGTACTACTCAAGCCTGGCCGGTGTGCGTGGGACCAACATTGGCGACTTGCTCACGGTATCGAGCTCACCGGACGGCGGGAAGACCTGGTCGGATCCGGTGCTCGCCACCAACAAGACCAACCCGGTCGACTTCAATGACAAAGAGACCGTCTGGGTGGACAAGAGCGCAAGCTCGCCCTTCGATGGCAATGTCTACGTGAGCTGGACGCTGTTCGTCGGGGTGCCGGGAACCGCCGAGCCGATCGTGTTCACCCGTTCGACCGACGGCGGGAAGACCTGGTCGCCGGCCGCGAAGCTGAGCGCCAGCTACAACAACCGGTCGATTGGTGGCCGGCAGGGCTCGACCATCCGGACTGATGCCGCGGGCAACATCTATGTCATCTGGGAGAGCGGCGTCACGATCAATGGATTCAAGACGGACGCCCAGGTCTTCGCCAAGTCAACGGACGGCGGGGCGAGCTTCAGCAGGCCGGCTGTGATCGCGCCGGTACACGACTTGCCAAGCCCCTTGCCGGGCAGCAGCTTCCGCAACGACAGTTTTGCGGCGGCGGATATCGGACCGAACGGAACGGTGTACGTCGCCTGGGCCGATTACCAGGGCGGTCATAGCTCGGTCGTCCTGAGCCGGTCATCAAATGGCGGGCTCAGCTGGACCGTTCCTGCCGTCGCGCTCAACGTGACTGGGCGCAGCGCCTTCTTCCCTGGGGTGGCCGCCTCACCCGATGGGTCGAAGGTCACCGTGGCCACCCAGGCCCTTGACGATGTACTGGCCGGTACCGCACCCGGTGCCGGCATCGTGTCCTACGACAGTTACCTGGCCGAGTCCGCGAGCGGGGGCACGAGCTTCTCGGCCCCAGTAAGAATCAGTACCGCATCGTCGGATCCCGACGTTGGCAGTACCAACTCCCTCGGGACGCAGTTCCAGGGCGACTACAACACACTGATCAGCGATAACACCAACGCCTGGTTCATCTGGACCGACGGCCGCAACGGCGCGACCTGCGACGCGGTCGATGCTTTTCGCGCCGGTACGGCACCAAAGCCGAGCGTGCCGGATTCATGCCCCGACAACTTCGGCAATACCGACATCTTCGTCGGCACGGTCACGCTCTAACGAACCGTTTCGAAGGGCCGCGCCTCGGGGCGCGGCCCCGAGAACCAGCCGGTGAGGAGGATCAGATGCGACTGGCAGCGAAGGCGGGATTGATTGAAAAGTTTTGGAGGGAAAGATGAAGCCAATTCGATTGAGTCTAAGTCTTGGCGCCATTTGGGCGCTGGCAGCCGCATTAGTGAGCCCGGCGACCACGGTGCACGCCGCACCAAGCCACATGGCGCTGCACTGCGACGACCGCGCCACCTGTACCGAAGTCCATAACTATTCCGAGGTCTTCGGCGCGAATTACTATGTCGGCCACGACGAGCCGTCGACGCTCTTCTACTCGAGTCAGCCAGGCGCAGGCAACCGGATGACCTACCGCCTCACCCTGCCGAAGGACCCGCCGCCGCTGGCGACCAACAGCTTCAATTTCCAGCTGCACCCGGCCTTCTGGTTCGGCATGGCGATGTGCGATGTCCAGTCCTATCCACAGCAGGTTTCGACCTGCACCCCGGATAGCGACAGCAACATCGCCAATAACCCCGATCCGACAGCTCCGGACTTCATGGGCCGGCACGCTGGAACGGCCTTCATGGAGTTGCAGTTCTACCCGCCCGGCTGGGCGCCCTGGCCGGCTGGCAACAGCTGCGACGCGACCCAATGGTGCGCGGCGCTGAACATCGACAGCCTGTCGGAAGATCCCATCAATGGGACGGTCTTGAACCAGGGCTGCCAGAACCTGGTCGGCGTCGAGTACGTCAACTTCGCCTTCCTCACCAAGGATGGCGTCGCGCAGGCGCCGGCCAACCCGGTGCAATCGACCACCGCGACCTTCACCCCGGATGCCAGCAAGGACCTGTTCATGGGTTCCGGCGACCAGCTGGTGGTCGGCCTGCGTGACAGTCCGAGCGGATTGGTGACGACCGTCACGGATCTCACCACCAAAGCGGTCGGTTCGATGACCTCGAGTGCGGCGAACCAGTTCGGGATGGTCAAGGCAGCCCCGGCGCCGTCGACCGAATGCACGAACATCCCCTACGACTTCCACCCGATGTACAGCACCTCCTCCGAGGAGACCCGCGTCATCTGGGCGGCGCACTCGTACAACATCGCCTTCTCCGACGAGATCGGCCACTTCGATTACTGCAGCACCGTCACCGCCAGGGGCGCCTGCGCGGGTCACGAGGGCTCGCCCGCGGACGTCGAGCTTAGCGACGGCGACGATAGTTTCTGCTTCCGGGCCGATCAGTCAACGCTGGTCCAGGTGGCCGGTTGCCTGGGGACGAACACCGGGTTCGATGGCGTGCCATACCAGACGGTCTGGCCCGACGGCGACACGCTGCACCATCCGACGTCGCTCCTGTTTACCAGCCCGCTGAGTCGCGGCGCGGATTACGAACGCATGGCGTTCGAGGCTGACCTGCCCCGGATCGAATTCGGGGTTTGCAACCGGTCAACCGGCGCCAACTGCACGCTCATTCCGAAGACCGACGACGGTGCACCCGCCAACTTCTATCCGTTCTTCAGCAACACGAAACTGCAGGACACCTGCACCTGGGGTCTAGGAAATGATTTTCCCGGCGTGACGAACGACTTCGGTCGTAATGCCCAGTACGGTCCGCTGCTTCAGCTGACCTACCTGGTCTTCGGCGGCCAGGGCGCAACGCTCCACCGATACAACGACTTCCGCAATGTGCTGGACTCGAATCCCTGCCCAGCAGCTCACCCGGGCGACGGCGAGCAATAGGGCGGCGAACTCAAAAAAAGGGCCGCGCCGTGAGGCGCGGCCCTTTTTCTTGGGTATCCATGTCGCGGGCGGGTGGAGGCCGGCTCTCGCGCTCATCGTGGGCGTTTGGCTCGGGTCGTTGGCCTGGTGGATCATGCTGACCGGAGGCGCAAGCAGGGTCCGCGA
>WNFC01001126.1_pt1 | contig 39806 bp, 38 predicted proteins | sample 5400541 | NCBI WGS metagenome assembly WNFC01 (sample SAMN13153342, study PRJNA577476) | soil metagenome | isolation source: 120 cm saprolite under Douglas fir tree site 2 hole 2 replicate 1 | place: USA:California | collected 2015-04-18 | reverse complement strand
GGGTACCCTCCTGCAAGATCGGGTAATTGAGTAATTTGGTAATCGGGCGATTGGGAGCATGGCACGACAGCGCCGACAAGCGGAAAAGCCTTACCGCTGATAAACACGGATGACAATGATCCGGGCGCCACTCATGCAAACCAGAAAAAGCCTGCCGCGAATGTACGCGAACAAAAGCGAATCCCGAAAGGCAACGACTTACCGCGGATTAACGCGGATGAACGCGGATTGGGATGAGTGGAGCTAAGTCATTTAGATCTTGGGATGAGGGGGATAATGGGGGAGGGGGTAGGGCGCGCAAAGCTCGCCTATCGCCGAAATCGCCGTCATCGCACGACATCGCCGAGATCGGAAAGGCAAATCTCACCACTGATCTGCGCAGATGACACTGATCGGAAAAAGCAAAACGCTTACCGCGGATTAACGCGGATGAGCGCGGATCGGAAATACAAACCAAATAGCAACGAAACGCCGGTGATTGGGATATGTCGTGTAAGTTCTTTAGATCTTGGGATGCAGCGTGAGGGGTGGCCGTATATCACACTGTTGACATTCGACAAGAGGTCCACTGGAAAAAGGCGACCTCTGGGAGGAGGAAACGTTTGGACCTCGTTTTTGCAAAAGCGGGGAATCCAGCCATTCCCGAAATGTGTTCATAACAAGCAGGATAAGAACTGATTGCTCCACATATGGTGCAATCCGATTGTGGAAATAATTGTTGCAGAGTTGATGCAAATTAAATGGCGATGGACTAAGATGTGGGCCTTCGTCGGAACGCTTTGACGCGAGCAGTTCTTCCGGGCATGTTCGCGAAACCCGTTGCCACTTCCCTGGGAGAGGCCCCTATGCTGCAAATCAGCAAGGCGGATTACGATCTAATTCGTTGGGAAGCTGAACGTAGTTATCCAAACGAATGCTGCGGAATCATCCTCGGTATGGAATCGGGAGATCAGCGCGTGGTCACGTTGACTATTACCTGCGAAAACACGCGTAAAGATTCTCCCAAGGACCGCTACAGCATCCATCCGGAGCAGGTGGTTGCGGCGCATAAACTGGCGCGCAGCCGGGGTGAGAAGATCATTGGCTTCTACCATTCGCATCCAGACCATCCGGCGCGTTACTCATCCACCGACTTGGCCGAGGCTCATTGGTTTGACTGCTCTTACGTAATCACGAGCGTCCAGCAGGGTCATGCCGAGGCAATGAACTCCTTTGTTTTGATCGGTACGGAAGACAAAAAACGTTTTCAGCCGGAAGACATTGAAATCACCAGCTACGAAGCAGATCTGAAATACGCGTCCTTGATCTGAAATACGCGTCCTTATAGACCCGCAGCCACGCTCTGTAGTTATAATAAGGAATGGTTTTCGAACCTTGTCGCCAATATCGAATGTGCGCCATCTGCCGCTAAGCGGCTTCCCTTCTGCTCGGCGTCACAAACACGCGAGCAAAAAATCGATCCAATAGAAGAAAGGAACCTTTCATGGCCACGACCATCGCGCCAGATCTGCCCACATTAAATAATGATGAAGTCCTGCGTTATTCGCGACACCTGATCATGCCCGAAGTCGGGATGGAAGGTCAGCAAAAGCTGAAAGCTGCACGGGTGTTGTGCATCGGAACCGGCGGTCTGGGCTCGCCGCTGGCGCTTTACCTGGCGGCAGCCGGCGTAGGAACTCTGGGTCTGGTGGATTTTGACGTCGTCGATTTCACCAACCTGCAACGCCAGATCATCCACTTTACCAGTGACGTGGGAAAACCCAAGCTGGAGTCGGCACGGCAGAAGCTGGCGGAGATCAACCCGTACGTGAACGTGAAAACCTTTCCCACCAAGCTGACCAGCGAAAACGCGCTTCAGATCTTTGCCGATTTCGACATTATCGTGGACGGCACTGACAATTTCCCCACACGCTTTCTGGTGAATGACGCTTGCGTGTTTACCGGCAAGCCAAATGTCTATGGATCAATTTTCCGCTTCGAAGGCCAGGCCAGCGTGTTCGGCGCGAAAGATGGTCCGTGCTACCGCTGCCTTTATCCAGAACCACCACCGCCGGGACTGGTTCCGTCATGTGCGGAAGGCGGCGTATTGGGAATTCTGCCCGGACTGGTTGGATTGATCCAGGCAACAGAAACTATCAAGCTGATTTTGGGATCGGGAAATCCTCTGGTGGGCCGGCTCTTGCTGGTGGACGCACTGGGCATGAAATTCCGTGAGTTGAAGCTGCGCAAAAACCCTGATTGCGTGGTTTGCGGAACTCACCCCACGGTAACTAAACTGATCGACTATGACGAGTTCTGCGGAATACGCGGACAGGAGACGCCAGTGAATCAGGCCGGAGTACCGGAAATCAGCGTGGAAGAATTGAAGCGGAAGCTGGACGCGAAGGAAGATATCTATATTCTGGATGTTCGCGAGCCGCACGAATACCAGATCTGCAACCTGAACGGTCATCTAATTCCGCTGAATGATCTTCCCAAACGCGTGAGTGAGCTGGATCCCAGTAAAGAAATGGTAGTGCATTGCCGTTCCGGTGCACGTAGCGCGCGTGCAGTTGGATTTTTGCGCCAGGCAGGCTTTACCAAGGCCAGCAATCTGGCGGGTGGGATTCTGGCCTGGGCAGACCGTGTAGATCCTAAAGTTCCCAAATACTAGAAGGCATCTTCAGTCGCTATGAAGGGACACAGCGCCACAGAGTGGAGCAGGCATTTATGCCTGCGTCTAAGCACAAGAAACATTGGGCTTCAGCCCGTGAGTTCTCACTTTCCTCGACTGCTCACACAAAAACGGGGCCGATCACGCTGCGCGATCAGGCTTCGCGTCCTGCAAGACGGATGCAGGTGGTTGCGGCTCCGGCGACTCCCGGCGAAATTTCTGTACTGCTCTGGCAATCGACTGAGAGGCGTTAAAGATGGTTCCTAACTGCACCAGGCCCCCGAGTTTATGGTGCCCAACGGCTGCCATACCCATGGATGCCATGCATCCGCACTGCGAACAATCCGGATTGCCGCCGAATTGGCACGGAGAGATCCTGGTCTTCAGATCGGCGGATATAGTTTCCGTGGTCTGCGCGAAGATGCACTCCGCGGGCGATGAAGGTGGATGTAGAAACTCGCGAATTATAGCCGGCGTCATGTCGAGCTTGGGATAGAGTTTCTGCAGACGCGAGAGCTCGTCCACCGCGCTCTTTCGCTCTTCTAAGGAAAGTATTTCCAGCGCCTCGGCGCCTTTTTGCGGCGTGAACATGCTGAACCAGATTTTCTTGATCTCAGACCGCGGCGTCCAGAAATCCAGAAAGTCCCGCAGGTAACCACGGCGCTGCATCATTTGCGCAGTGATGGTGCAGTGTACGGTCACCTGATGCCCGGCGATATTTTTGATGATCCGGTCGTAGGTTGCCGGACGGCGCCGTACATCATGCTCAGGCTGAAGTCCATCAATGGAAACAGAAATATAGAGTCGCGGGATGGACGCCCAACCCAGCGGAATCTCGCGGAAAGCGCTGGTCACCAACTGAACGTGGATGCCGCGCTCGGACAGCTGAGGCAGCAGAACATCCAGTTCGCGATAACGAACAAGCGGATCACCGCCAACAATCGAGAGATGCAACGGACGGTATTCATCCACCAGCGCCAGCACTTTGATTACGAGATCATCACCCTTGTAGTCCGAGAGTTGCCGAAGCGACAGTCCTTCGCCCGGATGGCCTAACTCATATGCGTAGCATCCGGGACAACGCAAAGGGCATTCCCGGGTTATTTCAATCGACAGCGAGGGGCGTTTACCGGTAAGAATCCTGCCCCAGGCATGGATTATTTCTTGTGCATTCATTCCAATGTCCTACTAAATTATTGTCCACAGCTTTTGTCTTAATAAGACGAGCCGGCGTTCAGGCGCGTCGCAGCCCACCTGCAAACCACGGGACACGTACTTTGAATTAAGCAACCCTCACGCTGGGAATGAACTCTTCCCCACTCTCTTCTTGCTCTGTGGTTGCAAACTCCTGGGAAGACGGTGGGCTTTCAGTGGTGAAGTCTGATTAGATGCAGTTCATATGATCTGGAAGAGTAACAACACTGGATTTTCTGGTTGCAGCGAACGCCTTAAGCCTTTGTTCTTTATCTTTGTATTTTTTTATCTTTCGCGTTCGAAAAGGTATTGACCCTTGTGGCTGGCAGCTACCGAGTCCGCGATTTTGAGAAAAGCGCTGGCTGCGTGCGAAAGCTGTGCATTCTTGCGATAGATGATACGCAGCTTGCGTTCCAGCTTGAGTTCACGGATGGGAACGGAGATCAATTCACCACGGGCCAGCTCAGCTTCAACTGAAATTCGCGGCAAGAGGGCCACGCCGTTGCCGGCGGCGACGAACCGCTTAATGGTCTCGATGGTGGGCATTTCCACGTCCAACCGCAGCGGTGTCTTGTGTTTCCTGAACGCTTCCAGAACTTTCATTCGATAGGGTGATACTACATTGTGCGCGACAAATGACTCAGCTCCGAGTTGACGGATGCTGATGTTTTTTGCGTTGGCGAGAGGATGCCGCGGAGGAGTCACAAAGACCAACTCGTCGCGAAACACAACAATGGACTGAAACAATGCTTCCTGGGGACGAAAGGAAAGGATGCCGAGTTCAACGCTGTGGTCGGCCACCTGTGCGGCAATGGAACTGGCCAGCGAGCGGCGGACTTCAATCTTGATCATCGGAGAAAAACGCCGGAACTCTTCCAGCACCCGCAGCAGGTAGAGCGCCGTAAATTCGTTGGCTGCAATCGCCAGTGTGCCGCGCTGTACCTGCCGCAGTTCCTCCATGGATGTGCGTGCTTCGCGGCGCAGGTTCAACATTTTCTGCGCGTACTCTTCCAGGACTTTTCCGGCGTCCGTCAGCATCCCATCGCGGGCGGACCGGTCAAACAAAGGCTCGCCGATTTCTTCTTCCAGCTTGCGCACCACCTGGCTCACGGCGGGCTGTGTGCGATGCACCATTCTGGCCGCTTTGGAGAAGCTGCCCGACTGGGCCACGGCGAGAAACGTTTCCAGTTGAAAGAAGTCCAATGCGCATTCGCCTCGCTTATAAGGATTGAACAATTGTTTATAGCATAAGCAGAACTTATGCAAAGTAAAACAATTATAAATTTGACTAATTGAACCGCGGGCCATGAGCATGGACTGTTGACCACAATGAGGAGGCTGCCCATGGAACGCACGCGCATTACGTTCTTTGACACAACCCTGCGCGATGGAGAGCAGGCGCCCGGATGCAGTATGGGCATCCGCGACAAGCTGCGGCTGGCCTGCCAGTTAGAACGACTTGGCGCCGACGTAATCGAGGCAGGATTTCCTATCGCGTCAGATGACGACTTTGAAGCCGTAAAAGAGGTCTCCAGGGAAATCCGGCGGCCAATTATCGCAGGGCTGGCGCGCGCGGCGGAGCCAGATATCCGGCGGGCCTGGGCTGCGTTGGAAGGAGCACAGCGGCCCCGAATTCACGTTTTCCTGGCCAGCTCTGATTTGCACCTTCAATGCAAGCTGAAGATCACGCGCTCACAGGCGCTGGAGCAGGTTTACCGCTCAGTCTCCTTCGCTCGCACATTGTGCGATGACGTGGAGTTTTCTCCGGAAGATGCAACACGCTCAGATATCGACTTTCTCTGCGGCTTTGTTCAAGTCGCCGTTCAAGCCGGGGCTACCACCATCAATATTCCTGATACCGTCGGCTATTCCATTCCTGATGAATTCGCGGCGCTGATCCGGACCATACAGAATCGTGTGGAAGGAATCGAGAAAGTAACTCTGTCAGTCCATTGCCATAACGACCTCGGCCTCGCGGTCGCCAACACGCTCGCTGCCATACAGGCTGGAGCGCGTCAGGTGGAGTGCACCATCAACGGTATCGGTGAACGCGCAGGTAACGCTTCCCTGGAAGAGATTGCCATGGCTCTCAGCGTGCGACAGGCACAACTTCCCTACGAATGCGGAATCAACACGCGGGAAATTTATTCAAGCAGCCGCATGCTGTCTGAGGTGATCGGTTTTGGTCCGCAGCCCAACAAGGCCATTGTCGGACGCAATGCGTTTGCGCATGAAGCTGGGATCCACCAGCACGGAGTGATCAGTAACCCGTTATGCTATGAGATCATGACTCCGGATTCGGTGGGTGTGCCGGGAAATGATCTGGTCCTGGGAAAGCACTCCGGACGGCATGCTCTGGGGAAACGCCTGGCCGAGCTGGGCCATGAAGTTTCCCGTTCAGAACTCGATGGTGTGTATCTTCGTTTCATGACGCTTCTGAAGAATAAGAAGAAGATATACGATCAGGATTTGCTCTCGCTGCTGCCATCCAGGCAAAGTGCCAGCGCGGGCGCGGCCAACTAATTTATTTCGAACGTTTGTTGATAAGGGACTCATTATGTATTTCAAGATCACGGTTCTACCCGGGGACGGAATTGGTCCGGAGGTGTGCCGCGAAGCGGTACGCATTCTGGAAGCGGTTGGTAATTTCCATAAAGTAGATTTTCGTTTTGAAGAAAAGCCCATCGGTGCTACGGCCATTCGCACCACTGGTTCGCCGCTGCCGGACAGCACATTAGAAACCTGCCAGAAGAGTGACGCTGTTTTCCTTGGCGCAGTCGGCTCTCCGGATTATGACCATCTGGTTCCAGCCAAACGTCCGGAAGGCGGCTTACTGAAGTTGCGCAGTGGACTCGGCGGCTTTGCCAATCTGCGTCCCGCAGCCTCTTTCCCACCGATCTATGACTGCTCGCCCTTGAAGGATTCCGTGCTGCATGGCGTGGACATTCTCTTTATTCGCGAACTTCTCGGCGGCCTGTATTTTGGTACGCCGCGCGGCTATTCCGAAGATAGAAACTCAGCCAGCAACACCATGCGTTACTCGGTGGAGGAAATTGAACGCGTGGCCCGCGTGGCCTTTGAGCAGGCGCAGACGCGGCGCAAGAAAGTCACGTCAGTGGACAAGGCCAACGTCCTGGAAACGTCACAGCTCTGGCGCAAGGTGGTGACTGAGGTCTCCAAGGATTATCCGGACGTGCAGCTTGAGCACCTTCTGGTTGACGCCTGTGCCATGCATCTGATCACCACACCTTCGCGTTTTGACGTGGTAGTCACGGAAAACCTCTTTGGTGACATTCTCACCGACGAAGCCGCAGTCTTGACCGGATCACTTGGCATGCTGGCCTCCGCGACCATCGGCGGCCAGGTTGACCTGTACGAACCCGTCCATGGTTCGGCGCCGGACATTGCCGGCAAAGGCATTGCCAACCCGATTGGCGCAATCTCAACCGCGGCAATGCTGTTGCGTCATTCCGCGCGCATGGAAAATGAAGCGGACGATCTTGACGCTGCCATACGCCAGGTGCTGGATGAAGGCTACAGAACAGCCGACCTGGCCCGCGAAGGTCGCGGAAAAATCGTTGGCACCAAAGAGATGGGCAGTCTCATTGAAAAAGCATTCGTCGCGCGTCTTGATCGGCGCTTCGCCTACCACGCAGTCTAGGCGCAACATGGCAGCAAGAACACTCTTCGACAAGCTTTGGGACACGCACCGCGTGTGCGATGGCGCTGAAGATTCCGCCATCCTTTATATAGACATGCATCTGGTGCATGAAGTGACTTCACCACAGGCATTTGAAGGACTGCGTCTGGCTGGGCGCAAGCTGCGCCGTCCTGACAAGACAGTCGCCACGCTGGACCACAACATTCCTACCATTACCGCCAATCGCATGGTGATTGACGACGCGCTCGCACGCAGCCAGGTCGAAGCATTGCGCCACAATTGCCGCGAGTTCGGCGTGACGCTCTATGATCTTGAAGCTCCCGAGCAGGGCATTGTGCATGTGATTGGCCCGGAGCTCGGGCTCACACAGCCAGGGATGACCGTTGTCTGCGGTGACAGTCACACCAGCACACACGGCGCTTTCGGCGCTCTGGCATTCGGCATCGGGACATCAGAAGTTGAACACGTGATGGCTACGCAATGCCTGGTGCAGAAAAAGCCAAAAAGCATGCTGGTGAACTTCAGCGGGCGGATTCCGGCAGGAGTCACGTCCAAAGACATGATCCTGGGATTGATTGCGCGGATCGGCATCGACGGCGCCACCGCTCACGTGATTGAGTACGCTGGCGAGGCGATTCGAGCGTTGTCCATGGACGCACGCATGACCATCTGCAACATGAGCATTGAAGGTGGAGCGCGCGCAGGAATGATCGCTCCTGACCAGACTACGTTTGACTATCTCCAAGGCAGACGCTTTGCTCCCGCAGGCAAAGCATGGGACGACGCAATCGCTTACTGGAAGACCCTGCCCAGCGATCCCGGAGCAAAGTTCGACAGAACTGTCGATATTGACGCCACGCAGCTTGCGCCGTTCGTGACCTGGGGTACGAATCCCGGCATGGCCGCTCCCGTGACGGGAGAGGTCCCCGATCCGGCGAGCGCAGCCGATTCCTCCGAGCGCGGCGGCATCGAGCGGGCACTCCAATACATGGGATTAAAACCTCACACGCGCATCGGAGATATCGCCGTGGACCACGTGTTTATCGGCTCATGTACGAATGCGCGTATTGAAGACATGCGCGCGGCCGCGGGCGTGGTAAGAGGTTATAAAGTTTCCAAAGGCGTGAAGGCGATGGTGGTGCCGGGCTCATTCCAGGTGAAGCGCGCGGCAGAGAAAGAAGGCCTGCACAAAATTTTCCTTGATGCAGGATTTGAATGGCGTGAGGCAGGATGCTCCATGTGTCTGGGCATGAATTCTGATCGCCTCAAGGCTGGCGACCGTTGTGCCTCCACCAGCAATCGTAATTTTGAGGGACGCCAGGGCGCGGGCAGTCGCACACATCTGGTCAGTCCGGCCATGGCAGCAGCCGCGGCTGTTGCAGGACACTTCGTCGATATCCGCCACTGGCAGTATAAGGATTAGCTGAATGCAGAAATTCACCACACATCACGGAACCGTCGCTTTGCTGGACCGCGAAAATGTGGACACCGACCAGATTATCCCCAAGCAATTTCTCAAGCGGACAGAGCGCACCGGCTACCAGGATTGCCTGTTTTTTGATTGGCGCTTTGATGCTGACGGTAGGCCGAATCCAGCGTTCCCGCTGAATGCGCCGGAGTACTCAGGCGCCAGCATTCTTCTGGCCGGCAAGAACTTTGGCTGCGGATCATCCCGTGAACACGCGGTCTGGGCCCTGCGTGATTATGGATTTCGCGCGCTGATTGCCCCGGCATTCGCCGATATCTTCGCCAACAACTGCATTAAAAATGGCATTCTCACCATCACGCTGCCCGCTAACGTGATCGATGATCTCAAATCGAGCATTCGTAAGGCCGGCCGCTATGAGTTAACTGTCGATCTTCAGGCATGCACCCTGAAAGGCGGCGACGGTTTCACCGCCACGTTCGTCGCTGATCCGTTCCGGCGTACCTGCCTGCTGGAAGGCCTGGATGAGATTGGCGTCACCCTGAAGCATGATGCGGAGATCGCCGGCTATGAGCAGCAACATGCCCATTTCGGCCCGCGCATTCAGTCTGGCTTGTAATTGACGTGAATTCGCGGCTATCTTGTTAACCATGGCGTCGCGCACACTGGATCAGCTTCCCGCGCTTCTCTCGCTTCCCGGGTATCGCCCGGGAAAGAAAGCGCTCCTGGTTTTTTTTGAAACCGATTGCCCCACATGTCAACTCACCCTTCCTTATTTAAACGCGCTGGGCAATGACAACGTACAGGTGATCGGCCTTTCCCAGGATGATGACGCGCGCACACAACGGTTTGTCAAAGACATGGGAATCGAATATCGCGTTGCCGTGGATTCGGGCTGGAAATTCACCAGGGCTTACAACCCGCAATCGGTGCCGACCATGTATTTGCTGGATGAAAGCGGGAAGCCCCTGCAAACCCTGATTGGCTTCGATAAGACAGGGCTGAACGCCATTGCGAAGACGCTCAGCCTGCCGGCGATTGCACCTGCCAATGATGGCGCACCCGAATGGAAGCCGGGGTGTGGATCACGCCATCTTGAACCCGCGGCGGCGGACGACGGGAGCGGAGACGCCGCTGGATCAACCTTGCTGCGGCGCGTGGCCGAGCCCGCCTCACGCATCACGCTCAAAGAGAATGAAGACGCGGTGGAATACTGCCGCGAAAACTTCGGCGACGCCCTGCCCGTGGTCCCGCCCACCGTAGAACGGGTTGAAGCCATGCTGCAGGCTTGCGATCTGGCTCCACAAAGCGTTGTAGGACGCATACCACCCATCTATGGTGAGGCAACGGTCGAGAAGATTGCAGCCAATGCCGTAATGGCCGGTTGTCCTCCGGAGATGATGCGCGTGCTCATACCCCTGGTGCGCGCGATCTGCGACGAAAACTTCAACGCCCACGGTGTTCAGGCGACCACGCATTTCGCGGCGCCGCTAATCGTCATCAATGGTCCGGTGCGAAAAGAATTGGGCTTCTGGTCAAAGCAAAATGTTTTCAGCAACGTTGCCCGCGCCAACAGCACGTTGGGGCGCGCGCTGCAATTGATGTTGCTGAATATCGGCGGGGCAAGGCCGGATGGCATTGACATGTCGGCGCTGGGCAATCCCGGAAAGTTTTCTTTCTGCATCGCTGAAAATGAGGAAGAAAATCCCTGGGAGCCATTTCACGTAGACCGCGGGTTCACGCGCAGCCAGAGCGCCCTCACCTTGTTTGCCGCCGAGCCGCCACGCGGCGTGAGTGAGCATACGGCGCAAAACGGTTCTACCTTGCTTCGGGCCATCTGCCAGGTGCTCGCAACCGTATGGAGCTACCGCAACTGTATGAACCATGAGGCCATCGTGGTGCTCTGCCCGGAACATGCCAAAACCTTGCATCGCGACGGCTTCACCAAGCAGCGTGTGCGGCAATTTCTTTTCGAAAACACCGGCGTTCCCCTGCGATATTACTCGGAGAACGACAATGGTGAAGGCACACAGGCGAAGCTCACTTATCGCGAGATCATCATTCAGGGCGAGCGCTGTTACCAGAAGTTTCGTTATCCAGAGTCCATCAGCATTGTGGTCGCGGGTGGCACGGCAGGAAAATTTTCCGCCGTGCTGGGAAGCTGGGTCACCGGTCCTACCGGCAGCCAGATGGTGACGTATCCTATTCCAGAACTTAATAAGTAAAGCGCAAAAGTAATTTACGTTTAGTGAAGTACTCAATAGAGGTAGAGGCATGGCGATAACACTGATTCATCCCGGCAATGAAGGTACGGCGCAGGCAGGTACAGCTCCGGAGCGGCTGGCGACGCTCAAAGGAAAAAAGATCGGCTTGCTCGACATCAGCAAGCCCGGGGGACGTTTTTTTCTCGATCGGCTGGAACAACTTCTGCGCACGCACTATGAGGCGTCTGATGTGATGCGGCTTACCAAGCCCACGTACACCAAGAATGCGCCTGCCGCGCTGATAGAACAGCTTCGCGGCATGGACGCCGTGGTGGAAGGGCTGGCTGATTGAGGGTCCTGCACAACGTGCAGTATGCACGACACGGTTAAGTTGGAAAATCTTGGCATACCGGCGGTAGCAGTTGCGACCGCAGAGTTTATGTCGCCCGCTCGCATACAGGCGGGTGCACTGGGGCGTGCTGGATTTGAAGCGGTGTACGTGGAACATCCCATACAGGACCAGACGCCGCAGCAGATCGCCGCACGGGCGGACGCTGTGGCTGCAGAGATAGTGAAGCGACTCACAGGCAAGTGCTGAAAGGAAACCGGCCACGATGACTGCTTCCGTAACGGAAGTTCAAACTAAAAAATCCGCTCAAGCCAAGGGACACAAAAAGATTGCCATCCTTGGTTGCGGCAAGATGGGCACCATCCTTCTCCAGGGTTTTCTGGAGCATGGACTGATCACCAGGGATGAAGTGGTGGCCACGGTGCAACATGACGAACATCGCCGCGAGTTGGCGCGCGAGCTGAGCGGCGTCACCGTCACCACAGACAATAAATCGGCCGTGACAGGAACGCCGATCATCATTCTGGGCGTGAAGCCGCAGGCCCTGGGACAGTTGTTGGAAGAAATTTCTCCGGTACTGGCGCCGGAAACGTTGCTGATCTCGATCGCCGCATCCACGACGACGGGATTTATTCAGCAAAAGGTCGCAAAGAACGTCCACGTGGTGCGCGCCATGCCGAACACGCCAGCAATGGTGGGCGCCGCCATGACGGCTTTATGTGCTGGCCCTTCCGCGCGTAGTAAAGAACATCTGGAAACGGCCAAGAGCTTATTTGAGAGCGTGGGCCGGGCGGTGATTGTGGATGAAAAACACATGGACGCCATCACCGCTCTCTCGGGCAGTGGACCGGCATTTGCCTTTGTCATTCTGGAATCGCTTGCCGAAGCCGGTGTGAAAGTCGGCCTGCCGCGTGATCTGGCCACTACCCTGGCCGCACAGACAATGTTCGGCGCAGCCAAACTGGCACTGGAGACCGGACATCATCCGGCGCTGCTGAAAGATGCCGTCACCACTCCGGCAGGCTGCACGATCGAAGGTCTGATCGAACTCGAAAAAGGCGGTCTACGAGTAACGCTGATCAAGGCCGTCATTGAGACCACGGTCAGAGCGAAAGAGTTGATGACGAGTTAGTTAAGACGGTAATTGGTAATTGGTAATTGGTAGTTGGTAGTTGGTATTCGTTAATTGGTGTTTGAAGCGCAGCCGCCCTCGGCTGCGCTTTAGAATGATGATTCGATATCCAGTGTTTGTTAGAGAAAATGACAGCGGCGATATGACAGCCTACTCGTCGGTCTCTGGCATGATGGCTTATCTGGAACAAATTGACGTGGAGAATGGGGAATACGAAGCGTGGGACGCGGCCGCAACCCGCCTCAAACTCTCGATTCAAGGATCGCCTTGGCTTGTTCTTGACGAAATACCGGGCGCCGGTCGTCCGGAAGAACTATCCGCTGCAATTACCGACTACGCTCGTCGAGCAGGAGTTTTTGTCGATCAAACACTCCTTCAAAAAGCACAGTTCGCTGTAGCTCTCGAAAAAGTCGATGCGGCGCTGAAGGAAAGACGCCGTTCCGGCAGTTGGTGGAAGAAGTTGTTTGGTAAATGAATCGAATTGCACGATGACTTCGCGCCGTTCTGCGGAGTTAAAACCCAGCCGCGGCACCACGGCTCGCCAAGAAACATCGCAGCCGAGGGGCGGCTGTGTTCCAAACCCAATACCAATTACCGAGTATCAACTACCGTCAGAACCCTGTTTTTACTTGCCTGGAATGCCTCTCCCCATTATCATTAATACCGATGTTGCAATGTTCCGCCAACATAGCCATGTGCTGTCACACCATGGCTATGTGTGTGTTCATACACTGAGGCGGACAGGTTCATCAAAGATTTAGGAACGCAATCCTTGAACCCGCTGCCTCAGGCAGTGGGTTTTGTGCTTTTGCGATGAATCGTTGAGCACTGAAACGCTGCGGCAGCTTAAAAAGAGAGAACACTCAATGAGCACAAGCGTACGTTACCAATTGCGATGTCGTGAATGCCGGACCACGTGGGGCAACCAGCCAATCTCGTTCTGCCAGAAGTGTTTTGCCCCGCTGGAGGTCGCCTATGATTTCGCGGCGATCAAGCCCGACGTCAGCCGCGACAAAATCGCCAGCCGTCCCACCAACCTTTGGCGTTATAGAGAACTGCTGCCGCTGCCGGAACAATATGACGCATCATTGCCCGTCGGTTTCACGCCACTGGTCAAAGCGCCTACCCTGGGCGAAACCTTCCGTACCAAGTCTCTTTACCTGAAGAATGATTCGGTTTGCTTCCCTACGTTAAGTTTCAAAGACCGCGTGGTGGCCGTGGCACTCACACAGGCGCGTGAGTTTGGCTTTGAAGTAGTGAGTTGCTCGTCCACAGGCAATCTGGCCAATTCGGTGGCGGCGCAGGCGGCGCGCGGCGGATTCAAAGCCTGCGTATTCATTCCTTCTGATCTTGAACCGGCAAAGATCCTGGGCACGCAGGTATACGGCGCGACCATCGTACGCATTGATGGGAATTATGATCACGTGAACCGGCTGTGCTCGCAGATCGCGGACAAGCATCGCTGGGGCTTTGTGAACGTGAACCTGCGTCCTTATTATGCGGAAGGCTCGAAGACCGTGGGTTATGAGATCGCTGAACAATTGGGCTGGCGACTGCCGGACAACGTTGTGGTCCCGATGGCCGGCGGATCGCTGATCGGCAAGATCAACAAGGCATTCCGTGAGTTGATTGAGCTCGGCCTGGTGGAAGCAAAGCACGTAAAGTTCTTTGGCGCGCAGGCAACGGGATGCAGCCCGATCAGCGCAGCGGTAAAAGCCGGACGCAATGAGATTGAGCCGCAGAAGCCGAAAACGATTGCGCGGTCGCTGGCCATTGGCAATCCCGCCGATGGTTTCTACGCGGCAAAAATGATCACCGGCAGCGGTGGCTGGTCAGAAGACGCGAGCGATCCCGAGATCGTAGAGGGCATCACGCTGCTGGCCGAAAGCGAAGGCGTCTTCACGGAAACAGCCGGTGGTGTAACTGTAGCGTGCGCAAAGAAGCTGTATGCGCAGGGCCGGATCTCTCCGGAAGAGACGACGGTGCTCTGCATCACCGGGAACGGGTTGAAGACAACCGACGCGCTGGAAGGAAGATTCGAAACCTCAGAGCCGCTTGCGCCTAAGCTGGCGGCCTTTGAAGAATTCCTGGAACGTGAGCTGCAAGGTGTAGTTGCAGCGGGAGGAGTGCGATGAGCGTGACGATTTCGATTCCTTCGGCGTTTCGCCGGCATACAGAAGGACTGGACAACTATGCTTGTACAGCCAAAGACCTGAACGAACTTCTGGATGCTCTGGGCACCCGTTTTCCAGAATTGAAGCCGCATCTTCGCGATGAACAGGGCAAGGTGCGCCGGTTTCTGAACATCTATGTGAATGACGAGGATATTCGTTTCCTGGATAAAGACTACAAATTCGCCGACGGGGATGAGATCACTCTGGTGCCCTCGATCGCGGGCGGGTGATTCCGGCTCCCGAAAGTATCGATTGTAAACAATGCAGCAACAGGGATTGCCGCGAGCATTAACCGCCACGTCATCCCGACGTCCGTAAAGCGAACGCGCGCTCTATTCAGCGCGTGAGTAGGACGGAGGGACCTTGTGCCTGGTCTTTTCGGTAAAACAACGCAAGGTCCCTCACCCCTACTCGGCAGCTGGAGAGTACACTGCCTCGCAAACGGGGATTCGGGATGACGATGTGTTTTGAAGAGGCGCAAATTTATCTGTGCCTATCGACTTGCCTTGCTGGGCCGTCCGCGCCACTTCGCCCACAATCAGCAGCGCCGGCGCTTGCACGCCCACGACAAAAGGAAGATCAGAGAGAGTCATAAAGCATTTTTGCTCCTCGCTGCGTCCGGCTTGCGAAACCAGAACGCAGGGCGTGTTGGCTTCCACGCCGGAGTTGATCAGATCGCGCGCTGTGCGACCGTAATCGGGACCGGGCATGTAAACGGCGAACGTGGACTTTTGCGGGTCGAGTCCGGCCGTGCGCAGGTCCTCACCACGGCAGTTATGTGCCGTGAGAATCACCAGCGCAGACGCGGCACGACGGTCCGTCAGCGTGATCTCAGCCGAAGATGCAGCAGCCGAAGCGGCGGTTACGCCGGGGACGATTTCAAATTCAATCCTCGCGCGGCGAAGGGCCTCAAGCTCTTCACCAAGGCGCCCGAAAATGGATGGATCGCCTGACTTGAGCCGCACAACGGTGCTGCCATTCTGGGCATGCCAGACCATGAGAGCGTTAATCTGCTCCTGCGTGTGGTGATGATCGCCATAACGCTTGCCCACACTGATCTTCTTTGCCGACGAGGCGACCACCGCCAGGATTTCCGGGGTGACAAGATCGTCATACAGCACCGTGTCCGCGGCGCGCAACAGCGCAACCGCTCGCATGGTCAGCAGATCAGCTGACCCCGGTCCCGCTCCAACAATGTAGACCCTGCCCGCCATAACTGATGGCTTAGGCTGTTTTCCGCGCGAGTTTGCGGTCGCCTTCCAGCCACTCTTCCACTGTATCCAGAAGGCGCGCGATCAGTTGATCCACGCCGCCAACCATGTGAAGGCCTTCATGCTGATGGTCTTTGAGGGTCTTTCTAAGTTGAGCTTCAAGTTCTATCCGTTGCGAGTGATCCATGTTGATCTCCTGTTGGGATTTGATGATGCTCACTTCCGGCGGGACGCAACATTGCCAGAAGATGTAATAGTTCCTTGCGACGTTCCGTCCGCGGCAGCACGCTGCGCAAAGCAGAGCGCATGCGCCCTAGCCACGTGATCCAGCTTTCGTACTCTGGTCCATACTCAACTTCCAGCTTCTTGCGAACACGCTGGGCAAGCGCGGGGCTGTGTCCGGCGGTGGAGATGGCGATCTGGAAATCGCCCCGGCTGACCAGTGCGGAAGCGTAAAAATCACAGTAAGGCGGATCGTCAACGGCGTTGCACAATGCGCCGGCGCACTTCCCTTCTTCATAAACCTGGTGATTCACTTCCGCCGAATCCGTGGCAGCGATCACCAGAAAATATCCCTGGGCCATACCAGACTCGTATTCTTGTTGGATGTGACGAATGCGGCCTTCGTTGACCCATGAAGTGATGCGATCATTCACCTTAGGAGCAATAACCGTTACATCGCTCGCGGAGCGAAGAACTCCTTCGAGCTTCTGCTCGGCAATTTCACCGCCACCGACTATCAGAACTTTCTGGTGCTCGAGTTTCAGGAAGACTGGATACAGAGTCATGGTTCAGCGTCAGCCCTCGATTCCATGTGGAATGCGGCCCTGTGCGGGATCGCGCGGAACGGCTGCGATAGGTTGACCCGCGAGGAAGCTACGCAGCTCTTCGTCGGAGTGGCGGGCAAAGAACTCGCGCAGATTCTCCGCAGCGCTCTCACGCATGTCTAAATACGAGCGAAGCATCCGTTCAATGGCGGCGGGAACCTCTGCGGCCGTGCAGCGATAGCCAGTGGGACGTCCAAACGCAGCATGTTCCCCGACCGCGCCGCCCAGGCAGAAATAATAGGCGTCCTGCATGCGGCCATCCACTTTGAGTTTCTTGCCTTCCAGCCCGATGTCGGCAATACGGTGCTGGCCGCAACTGTTGGGGCAGCCGGTGACATTGATCTTCAGATGCTGATCGAACTGGGGCAGTCGCTCTTCAAGTTGTTCCACCAGCCAGCGCGTGAAAGCTTTGGTCTCAGTGATGGCAAGCTTGCAGAACTCTGTACCGGTGCAAGCCACCGCGCCGCGCCAGAAAGTGGAAGCGTCAACGGTCAGCCCGATTTTATTCAGGCCCTCAACTACAGGCTGGACGTTGCCACGGGGAACATTGACGATGACCAGGTTCTGCGTATTGGTGGCGCGCAGCTCACCGCTGGAAAAGTTTTCGGCTAGAGTGGCGGCGGCGTGCATCTGTTCCGGCGAAATTCGTCCGCGAAGCACAGCAGCACCAACGTAATAAAGGCCGTCTTGCTTTTGCGCCTGCACACCAGTGTGGTCGCGGTAAATGTCTGATGGAACCTGTTCGGGTGCTGCGGGATCAAGCTTGAAACCAAGACGCTGCTCCACTTCGACCAGAAACCGCTCTGCGGTCCAGCCGTGCTGAAGAAAGAGAAATTTCAGGCGGGCGCGTTCACGGTTTTCGCGTAGACCTTCAGCATCGCGAAAAACCTCGCTTACAGCCTTGGTCACTGCCGTCACCTGGTCCCACTTTACAAAGGCGTTCAATCGGACCGCGAGATGCGGATCGGTGGAGAGCCCTCCGCCAACGCGAACAGAAAAGCCAACTTCCTTGTGGCCGTTGTGATGGCGAACCGCAGGCGTGAAAGATAGGTCGTTGATTTCCGGGTAGCAGCACCAGTCGCGGCATCCGCTGATGCTGATCTTGTATTTGCGCGGCAGATTGTAAAACTCAGGATTGCCCACGAGCAGTTCAGTCGCCTGAAAGACAAGCGGCGAAGCGTCAATGATCTCGTTAGCATCCAGCCCGGCAAGCGGGCAGCCGGTAACATTGCGCGGGACGTCACCACACGTCGCCATGGAGGTAAGGCCGACGTCAAAGAGCATTTGCAGAACATCGGCGAGGTCCTCGATGGCGATCCAATGCAGCTGTATGTTCTGGCGCACGGTAATGTCGGCTGATCCACGCGCATATTTTTCTGACAGTGTGGCAATTGCATGTAACTGCCGCGAAGTCAAAAAACCATTGGACAAACGGATACGCAGCATGAAGTACGGCAAAGCTTTGCCTTCACCATTGGCCCCGCCCAGAACTCCGGCGCCGTCACCTTGCGTATAGACACCCCACCAGCGGAAATAGGTTTTGATCCATGCTTCAGGGACTGATGTGAGACCCTGGCGCGCGAACGCGCGGATCTCTTCCAGACATTCCCAGGGATTCTTCTCCCGCTTGAGACGTTCAGCCTTCTGCGCCTTTGTTTCTTTGAGTGGCTCTACTTGCGTGCTCACGTTTAGTCCCCTTTGCGTGATTCCAAAAAGCAAAAGGCCCATCGCTTTGTCTGGCGATGGGCCTTTCCTAAACTTAAATGATTACGTTTTAGGTAGAAGCTCCGTTAGCCAGAGACACGGGTGTCCGCAGACAGCAACATGTACACATCGTCTGGCAAATGAGTTTCATCAGGCTTTTAACTTAAACGGGGAAGAATGGCCCTGTCAAGGTTAGAGGTGCCTCACCCTGCAAATTCAGGGTTAAGCGTGAATATACAGGTGGAGGAAAATGAGTGCTGGTCAGCGCTCAAGATGTGATTCTGCTCACTATTTAAGCGCGCTGGGGCCGGTACATACTTGAATTCGAGATTACCAAGGTTTCCTTGACTCAAATGATTAGCCGGGCTATAGTGCAGCTTGATGAACCGCAACCAGAATTCGACCATGGTGACGCCGGACATGTGCACAAGCACAGGGACAACTACATCCATGCAAATTCTGGCGAGACGGTGAAATAGCAGCAAAGCAATCATAAGGTTTACCGACCCACTCGCCAGAAGCGAGTGGGTTTTTGATTTTTGGACGGCAAGTCCAAGCCCAACACGGAGCCACGGAGAAAAGCAAAACCGTTTAACCACAATAGACACAAAGGACCACAAAGGAAGGCGATCGACAACAACTCAGAGAGGGATACAGCGAGCAACAAAGAGCTAGTAAAAAAAGAATGACTGGCAAAGACAACTTCGACACTTCTAACGGCTACGGCTGGCGCGTAGTGGTTCCTGCCACGTCGGCCAATCTGGGCTGCGCTTTTGATTGCGGCGGGCTGGCCATGAAGTTGTACCTCAAAGCGCTGTTCGCGCCCAGCGCGGGAGCTGAACTCACCATCAGTTATCAGGGACAGACGCCGGACCGATTCCCCGCGAATGACTCCAATCTGATTCTGCACGCTTTGCGATTTGCGGCTGCGGAACTTGACGCACCTGTGCCAGCCGGGCACGTTAGCGTGGAGAGCGACATCCCCATCGGCGTGGGATTGGGCAGCAGCGCGGCGGCTGTGGTCGCGGGTCTTCTGCTGGGAACGCGTTACTCCAGGCAGGACGTGAGCGCTGAAGAGATCCTTCGCTGGGCAGAGAAGATTGAAGGTCACATTGATAATGCTGCGGCGGCCTACCACGGTGGACTGGTTTTCGGCCTGTGTAACAACCTGGACCGCGTGGTTACGGTGCGCACGGATTTTCCGGAGAGCATACGGCTCGTGGTGGTGAGTCCGGAAATTACGGTCCCGACGCATGAAGCCCGGCAGGTGCTGCCACAGAAATACGAGCGCGCTGACATACTGCATACGCTGCAGCGTACAGTCCTCCTCGCCGCAACCTGCTTCTCCGGTAATTTTGATCTCTTTCCTGAACTCTTTGACGACAAATTGCACCAACCCTATCGCCAACAACTTGTACCCGGCATTGAGCGCTGCCTGCAATACCGGCATGACGGATTGCTGGGGATTGCCATCAGCGGATCCGGATCGTCAGTGATTGCCTTTGCCACGCGCAATGAAAATGAGATTGCCGCTGCTTTGCAGGAGATTTTTGCGCGCGAAGGTGTACGAACTGAAGCGCGATCTACATCGGCTGACAATCAGGGAGCATGGGTTTCGCGAGAACCTGTTCCAATCAAAGGAATAGTTGGGCGGAAGTAATAAAAAGCGGAGTATGCAATGAGCAGCGAGAAAACCATTGTGATGAAGTTTGGCGGAACGTCCGTGGGCAACGCAGCACGTATTCGCCAGTGCGCGGAGATTGTTAACGAAGCCGCAAGCCGTGACCGGATTGTTGTGGTGGTCTCCGCCATGTCAGGAATCACGGACCTGATCTTCAAAACGATTGATTCCGCTCGCCATGGCGACGCCACGGGCACCGACAACAGCTTGAAGAAATTTGCTGCTCTGCATCGTGACTTGATGCTGGAGCTGTTCAGCGGTGCAGACGCAGCCGCAGCGCTCGAATTTGTAGAGCAGATCTGCGCGCAGTTGAGTAAGTCGTCACAGGCGCTGCTGGCGTTAGGCACTGACATTTCGCCGCAGACCCTTGATTCACTGGTCGCCCTGGGTGAGCGCATCACGTCATGGGCGCTGGCGCACTACCTGGCAAAGAGTGGCTGTAAAAGCAAATGCGTGCTTGCTGAAAAGGTGATCACCACGGACGCCAACTTCGGCAACGCGTCGCCCGACATGGAAGCCACGAAAATCAATTGCCAATCAGCGCTCGCTCCCGCGCTCGATGGTGGCGCTGTTCCGGTGGTCGGCGGGTACAGCGGAGCCACCGCAGATGGCCGCACCACCACGCTGGGTCGCGGTGGCTCTGATTATTCGGCCACCATTATCGGGGCCGCGCTGGGCGCGGATGAGGTCTGGATATGGACGGATGTGGACGGAGTACTCACCGCCGATCCGCGCATCTGTCCGGACGCAACCACGTTGCCGGAAATCAGTTTCGCTGAAGCCATTGAGCTGGCGTATTACGGCGCAAAGGTGATTCATCCCCGTGCGGCGTATCCGGCAATGGATGCAGGCTGCCCGGTGCGGATCAAGAACTCTTTCAATCCCAGCGCCCAGGGAACCAAGATCACTCGCGAAGCCACTCCGCTGAATTCCCCGGTTAAGTCAGTGACCGCAGTGAAGAACGCGACATTGATTTCTCTGGTCACGCGGCGCGACGTCCATCCCGTGGAGTTGTGGGGACGTCTGTTTCTGCGCCTGGGACAGGAACAGATTGAAGTCCTATTCGCCACGCAGTCTTCCCCCGAGCACGCACTCGGGCTGGTGTTGCGGCAGGAAGATGGTGAGCGCGTGAGCAAGCTGATCAACAATGTATTTCGCATTGAGCTTGCGCAGGGCGTGCTGCTCCCGGTGGAAGTCAACAACCAGGTCGCGGTGATCGCGGTGCTGGGCGAATCGATGAAAGGAACGTGTGGAATTCTGGGTCGTGTATTTTCGGCGGTCGCCCGGCGTGAGGTCAGCGTGATTGCTGTGGCCCAAGGCGCAAGCGAGCTGAGCATATGCTTTGCCGTCTCAGCGGCAGGTACGGCTGAAGTGGTGCGATCCGTGCATGATGAATTTTTCGCCCAGGCAGTTGACAATGTTCCGCTGTGCGTACGTCCTACTACGCCGGCCGTGACGGGAGCTCGATAGAAAATGAAGACGACGGACAATCCTGCTCGAGTCGAACAGGCAAGCGCCGGGCACCTCCTTAAATGCGTCCATTGCGGCATGGTGCAGAGCACCGTGGACCGAATGTTCCGCTGCACACAATGCAACGAGCTTCTTGAAGTTGTTTATCCCCTCCTGGCGGAGGCACCGCGAGAATTTGGTCTTCGATTGCGGGAGATATGGAAAGAGCGCAGGACGGGAACGCTGCCGGAAGATATCAGTGGAGTATGGCGCTTCCGCGAACTGTTGCCGGCTATTCAGCGCAACAACATGATCACGATGTGTGAAGGTAATACGCCGCTGGTGAAGCTGACGCGCGCCGCCCGCGAGCTGGGATTGCCGGAGTTGCGGGCGAAACATCAGGGGATGAATCCTACAGGATCGTTTAAGGACACGGGCATTTCAGTTGCCATCAGCATGGCGAAAGCGGAAGGATATTCATTTGTCTGTTGCGCTTCCACCGGAAACACCTCCGCCTCCGTGGCAGCGTACGCAGCGCGCGCGGAGATGAAGAGCATCGTGCTGTTGCCGGCGGGGCAGGTTGCGTCCGGCAAGCTGGCGCAGGCCATTGAATATGGCGCTCACGTGCTGCAACTCCACACAGATTTTGACGGCTGCCTGAACGTGCTGCATGACGTGGTCCACCGCTTCCCTGCTTACCTTTTGAATTCGCTCAACCCGTACCGGCTCGAGGGGCAGAAGACGGTCGCCTTCGAAATCATGGAACAGATGGACTGGAATGTTCCCGATCACGTGATTGTTCCCGGAGGAAACCTGGCGAACGGATCAGCGCTGGGCAAAGGCTTTCAGGAACTCCGCGAGTTAGGGCTGATTCGCAATTTGCCGAAAATCTCCATCATTCAGGCCGCGGGCGCAAATCCACTGGTAAGAACCATGCGCGAAAACGGCGGCAACGCATTGGTCCGCGTAAACGCGGAGACGCGTGCCACGGCGATCCGCATCGGCAATCCAGCGTCGTGGAGAAAAGCGGTAGCTGTTTTGAACAACAGCGGCGGTGCATGTGAAGATGTGACGGAAAAAGAGATTGCTCAGGCAAAAGCGGAGCTGGGCAGCGAAGGCATTGGCTGCGAACCGGCTTCCGCCGCAACGCTGGCCGGATTGAAGAAGCTGGTACGGTCCGGCTTTGTGAAAGCAAATGAAAGCGTGGTGCTGGTGCTGACCGGACACACGTTGAAAGATGTGGATTATATGTTGCAAGCGCAGATCAATCGGGTGATTGGCCCCATGCCGGCGGATGCCGCCGCGGTGGTTGCAGTACTGGAGCGTATCCATGCCGGAAACTAATGTGATATCAGAAAGAGCAGAGAAGAGAGCCGCAGCACCAAGAGATGTTGTGCGCGTGGGCATTGTTGGTTACGGCACTGTAGGCCGGGCGTCGGCTGAGATACTGGCAAGCCACGCCGAAGAGATCAAGCAGCGCATGGGTGGCGTTTCGGTTGTGGTAACCCGCATCTGCCGCAAATCACCGCGCGATTCAGAGTATGGCGTGAACGGCATTCAGGTGCTGGCTGACTGGCGACAGGTCGCGGCCGCCGACGATGTTGACATTGTGATTGAGGCCATCGGCGGCACAACTACCGCGTATGATGTTGTTCGCACGAGCCTTGAAAACGGCAAAGCTGTGGTAACGGCCAACAAAGCGCTGATTGCTTTGCGCGGCGAAGAGTTGTTTGCGCTGGCCAGTCAGAAGAACCTGCCCATCGGCATTGAGGCCAGCGTTGCGGGCGGCGTGCCGGTGATCCATGCAATTTCAGAAGCACTGGCGGCCGATCGGGTGCAATCGGTTTACGGAATTGTGAACGGCACCTGCAACTATATCCTCACGCAGATGGAACAGCATGGCATTGAATTTGCTGAGGCGCTGAAACAGGCCCAGGAAGCCGGCTACGCGGAAGCCGATCCAAGCCTGGATATCGATGGTCTGGATGCCCGCGATAAGATCGCGATCCTGGCACGGATCGCGTTTGGACATACCATCAATCCATCTGAAATTCCCGTGAGCGGTATTCGTAACATCACCGCCACGGATTTTCATTACGCCCACAGATTGAATTCAACCATACGGCTGGTGGCCTCGGCCGAGCGGACAGCCAAGGGAATTCACGTTGCGGTGCAGCCATGGCTGGAGCCCAGAGACTCCATGCTGGCAAAAGTGGATGGCGCCAACAATGCCATCTTCATTGCGGGCGCAAAAGTTGGAACGCAAATGTTATACGGACGGGGCGCCGGCGGTAATGCAACCGGAACGGCCGTGCTATCGGACGTTCTGCACATTGCGCAACAAATCGCGCGTGGACACACGTCGGCAAGCAGTCTCACCGGCTTCTATAGTGCCGAACCGCTGAAGCTCTCTCCAAGATCGCAACCCATGAGCTGGTTCTTGCGCCTGACGGTAAAAGATGGTCCGGGACTACTGGCTCGGGCGGCTGACGCCATCGCTCACGAAGGCATCAACATTGATTCGGTGATACAAGAGCCGCACATGCGCAAGGACAAGCTATCCTTTGTGATGACGCTCGAGCCGACGCTGGAAGCCACGGTGGAACGCGCCGTGCAGGCGATCAATCAGTTTGAGTTTATGCAGCAGCCCGTTCTGCTGCTGCCGATGATTTCGTCGGTCGAGGAACATGTTTAAGAATTGAGTAATCGGGAGATCGGGTAGTCGGGCAATTGGAGAACAATAAGGATTTTGTAAATGGGTAATTTGGCAAATGAATAATTGATTTGCTGTGTGCAGTTTCTTCAATGATTCAATTTTGCATACTCAATTACACACTACTCGATTTACCACCTGGGTGACAGGTAATTTGGCAGGTTTGTGATTCATACGCCTTTGGCTTTTTCAATTACCCAATTACCAATTTACTCAATTACCAAATCTTCTCCGCCCACTTACCAATTGGGTTTCTCTGGTTCCGCGACGCCGTCAGCACGTGGGTCAGAGGCGGCGAAATTCATTTTAGTTTTAGAATCGTGCAGAACGGCTTGCCCTCGGCCCATGGTCGCGGAATATTCTTTTCGCACCATTAGGTTGTGTCCCTTGGCACGAAGCGCGTCCAGCACCTCAGGCTTGATGCGCGATTCGATAAAGAGATCACAGCTGACCGCTCCGGAAGTAACAGTGAACCGTGGGGCTTCCAGCGCGGCCTGAATGTTCATTCCGTAATCGACGAAATTGGAAACAAACTGCGCGTGTGCTAGCGGCTGGTTGGCACCGCCCATGATGCCAAAGCCAATGTGAACGTCGCCGCGTTCCATGAACGCCGGAATAATCGTGTGAAACGGACGCTTCCGCGGAACAAGAACGTTTGGATGCCCAGCTTCAAGCGTAAAGAGACCGCCACGGTTCTGTAACGCAAAGCCAGCGCCTTTGACCACCACGCCTGAACCAAAAGATGAGTAATTGCTCTGAATGAGCGAGACAATGTTGCCCTCTTTGTCCACCACAGAAAGGTACGTAGTATCACTGCCGGCAACGGCGCCTGCGCCGGGATTGCAAATGGCTTTGTTGGGATCGATCATGCTGGCGCGCTGCCTGGCGTGTTCGGCGGAAAGCAGGCCTGTCACTGGGACCTTCGCAAACTTCGGGTCGGCATTGTATTGATACAGGTCGGCGTAGGCGAGCTTCATTGCTTCCATGCGTTTGTGAAGTTCCGCCGCGCTCGCAGGCCCATTCTGGTCGGGATTGAAGGTGGCCATGATGTTGAGCATCTCCAGAGCGGCCATGCCCTGGCCGTTCGGAGGAAGCTCATAGATAGTCCAGCCGCGATAATTAGACGAGATGGGCTCCACCCACTCCGAAGAAAATTCAACCAGGTCCTCCAGCCGCAAAGTGCCGCCCAGAGCCGACGAAGTATTTACGATGGCTTGTGCGATCTCGCCTTTGTAAAAAACGTCGCGCCCCTGTTGGGCGACGAGACGGAGCGTCTTACCCAGGTCAGGATTGACAAAGGTGGCGCCGAGTTGCGGCACTTTGCCTCCGGGAAGGAAGACGCGCGTGGCTTCAAGATTTTTTTGCAGCTTTTCAACCGAGTCAGACCAATACTGTTGCACGATCTCCGGCACCGCATAACCATGGTCGGCATAATGGATTGCGGGAGCGAACAGGTCCTTCCAGGCGAGTTTACCGAAGCGCTGATGAGCTTTGCTCCAGCCATCCACTGTTCCCGGAACAGTGACGCTGTGAATGCCCTCGTGGGGCATGGTTTGAAAGCCTTCGCGATTGAGATACGCCGTCGTGAGTTTCTGCGGCGCCCATCCGCTGGCGTTGAGCCCATAAAGCTTGCCCGCCTTGGAATCCCAGTAGATAAGAAAGAGATCGCCGCCGACGCCGTTCATCATTGGTTCGGTGACACCCAGGACGGCGTTGGCGGCGATGGCTGCATCCATCGCCGAACCACCTTGGGCAAGTATTTGCGCTCCGGCCTGGGAAGCAAGATAGTGGCTGGTGGCGACGATACCACGGTCAGTGATGACCATAGATCGACCATACGAGCGGTCTTGCGGATAGGCATCAATCGTCATAGTAAACAGCGTGAAGGAGAGCAGCAGGATGGAACGAAGCATGAGCAACCCCAGACTGCCTTATTTCGAACAGCGAATTATAGAGCATTCGGAGAGAACAGTTTGAACACGGGATACGATAAGGGATGAAAGCAGCTCCTCTGGCCTCCTGGAACGATGTTGCATCCGCTTTCAATATTCCGATTTGGTTCAGGAACTAGAAAGATGCAAAGCCAGGCTTAAAGGAGTGGAAGAGTGAGGCTGCAGCAATTGTCAGCAGCAATAAAGAGGGCCGCTCGTAAGCGGCCCTCTTTATACCTTGTCCTGCAATTACCTGTTACGCAGCTTTCATTGCCTTCTTGCGTTCCGCCCAGCGCTTTTTCATCATTTCTGATATGCGCCTCTTAGCGGCGGCGCTCAGGCGACGACGCCCACGCCTTCCTGGACCAGCCGCGGTACCTGCCCCGCGGCCGCCTGAAAGAGATCCGCGCAAAGCAGAAATAGCTTGCTCCAGCCGGTCCCGTTCAGCTTCCAACTCCGAAATAATCTGTTGCGTATCCATAGAGCTCCTTCCGAATGCATGCTACCAGCGAACAAGGTAGGCCGCAAGTTTAATAAGCCGGAGCTTACTAACAGTAAGATAGATACCACCTATGCGCTTGGTTATCAGATCTTCAGAAAGATAGTGATGATCTGCAGGAAGTACCGCGTTAAGTCTAGAGTGTTACCCGGTTCATTTCATTCAGTGCAGGGCAAGGTTTTACATGAAATGTTTTTTTACTTCGTCTTTACACGCAATGCCGCTATCCACACCTGGTTATCTAGGAGCTGATTTCAGAATATCCTTTTTGGATGAGAGGAAAGATTAGAGAAATCGTGCGAGCCTTGGCGGGTTACTTGTCTGGAAATCGGGAAACTATATTCTTTCCCTCTGGCTGCGCGTCCGGCGATGAAAGGGCGCATTTCGGAGGTGTTCCAATCCTATTGCAGCTTTCAGTCATAGTTTTCCTGCCTGGCAAGGATGATGCCTTCAGAATGTCATATGGCCCGTCTATATTTATCAGAGCTTTTGCCTATAATTATAAACGCGTTAAGAACCTGCTGCTGACGTTGCAGGGCCGAGCCCAGCGTTTCCGTTAACCGCTCCAGAACAGGGCGCTTGCGCCACTTTACCAGAGTTAGCTCGCAACTATTCCTGACATCGGTTGCGAAATCCTCGTGTAGCCTTTCAGCCGTCGCGTGATCAAGGATGGCAAGGTTCACTTCGTCGTTCAATCCAATGAACGGTTATCAACATTGGTAGAGCCTACCACAGACCATAGACCATCAATCATTAGAGCTTTTGCATGAATCATGCTCGGCTGGTACTCATAGATCCTCTCACTTCTGGAAGTGTTTAGAGACTAGCTTGGGAAATGAAAATGTACGTCGTGCTTTGAAGGGATGGCAACGCCATTGCGAGTGGCCGGACGGAAATGCCAGTCATGGACCGCAGCAATAACTTTCTCGTCGATGCCGTGCCCCAATCCCTGGAGCAGGCGTTCTTGAATGACTTTACCCTGCTCATCTATCGTGATCTCAACAATCACGTCGCCTTGCAGTCCAGTGGGCAGCTCTGAGCGGTGAATTCTCGGCTCCTGAAAGTCCAGGGGAAGTGCTGGCTTCACTTCATCGCCAAAAGCGGGGCCATCCAGGGCCGACCCTCGTCTAGAGCCGATTTCTGCCTCGTCTTTGGGCTTGTCGGTTTCCAATACGTTATGGCGCTTGTGGCTTATTTTGCTTTTTTGCGCCGGCATCGCCGGAAGGGACAGCTTTGCGGAGCGAACTTCTGACTGTGTCTGCAAATCCTGGGGCATATACAACGGTGTGGCATTGAGACTAGCCGTGCCGCCGGCACCAAGAGCCAGAAGGTTCGACTTTACAAATACCGGCCTGGATGGCCATGCAATCGCCAGAAGGATGATCAGATGTACGGCCGTTGAAATCGAAAAAGACCTGGTCCAACTGCCTTTCCCCGCCTCCTGGCACAAAGCAAAGGGCGATTCAGCGGGATCTCGGCTCACAAAGGTCCACATGGGAATGGCGATTCAACTCTTAGACGTACTACCCCATTCTATGGTCACCAGGTGTCAGCCATGCATAGAAAAAAGTGCCAACCATTGAATATGCACCGTTACGACGGTACTTTTTCCATTGCGACTATGGGTTGCTGTGGCTATTCCAGATAGTTTGCCATTGGGATATCAACGTTAAAAAAGACCTGCATGTCCTCGCCGGAACGGTCATCTTTCACGGAAAAGACGTCATAGGAATGCCCGTCTGCGCGATGAAGGCTTTGCCTTACCGGCGTTACTCCGAGTACACGTAAAACCGCATACTCTTCCTGAATGGATATTACTTTGTAGGCGGTTGCCGCGGTCTGTCCATCACCCCAATTCAGGATGGAATCAAGCAGACGACCAAAAACGTTCTTGTGATAGTCAGACCACCACTTCTGCTGTAACTCTTCATTGGCGACGCAGGCTGTAAGGTGGCCATCGATGTCAATAAAGGCCGCTTTCAACACTACTTCTGAAAGTTCAAGCGCGCGTCCAAAATTCCTGTCGGCAATGGCACGACCCATTTCCGCGCGCTCCTGAGAAACATCTTTTGCTGCGCGCCGCTCCGGGGATTCCATGTAAGAGAAACGCAGTCTCTGAAAATCAACCGAGAGTTCTCCTTCTTTTACCCGCGCCAGCAAATCACCGTACTCTGATTTTTGTTCTTCATCTGGGCCTGAAAGCATCGAGCCGGATAGTAACAACACACCAGAGTGGAGTCCAGTGATGCAAGCCGCATATCACAACCGCTCAATGATCATGGCGTTCGCCATGCCGCCACCTTCGCACATAGTCTGCAAGCCGTAGCGAGCGCCCGTGCGCTCCAGTTCATGGACCAGCGTGGTTGTAAGGCGAGCACCGCTTGCTCCCAGAGGATGTCCGAGTGCAATGGCTCCGCCATTTACATTTACGCAAGCAAGATCAGCATTGGTTTCCTTCTGCCACGCGAGCACCACGCTGGCGAACGCCTCATTGATTTCGATCAGGTCAATCTGCTCGAGTTTGAGTCCCGCACGCCCAAGCACCAGACGCGTTGCTTGGATGGGAGCCGAAAGCATCAGCACAGGATCATCCGCCGCCAGGGAGAATGCAATCAGCCGGGCCATCGGCTTCAGGCCAAGGCTCTCCGCCTTTCCGCGCTCCATGATCAATACCGCGGCAGCGCCGTCAGTAATTTGAGAAGAGTTTGCGGCCGTGATCACACCGTCTGGCTTGAACACGGTCTTTAAGGTGCTCATCTTTTTCAGACTAGCCTCCGGGTCCAGACTAGCGTCCGGACGGATGCCTTCATCGCGCGTAACTTCCTTTAGTCCACTTTCCGCTTCAACTGAGACGGGGAGAATCTGGCGATGGAACCGGCCTTCATCAGTGGCGCGCGCAGCCCGTTTGTGACTTTCCAGGCTGTACGAATCCAGGCTGGCGCGATCAAGATGCCATCGCTCAGCCATCATTTCGGCACTGATGCCCTGATTGAAATGCGAATTGTTGTAGCGCTTCATCACCGAGGGACCAAATGGCTTTCCGGGGCCAGACGCGACCGAAGCGCCCATGGGAACGCGCGTCATGCTCTCAACACCGCAGGCGATAGCGAAGTCGTAACTGCCCGCGATTACGCCTTGCGCGGCAAAGTGAACAGCCTGCTGGCTGGAACCGCATTGCCGGTCCACGGTGGTGGCAGGCACGGACTCCGGGAAGCCGGCCGCAAGAACCGCATTGCGACCGACATTAACTCCCTGCTCGCCCACCTGCATTACGCAGCCGCAGATCACGTCATCAATCAGCGCTGCATCCAGCTTGTTGCGATCAACAAGACCGCGCAAAGTATGCGCCAGTAAATCCACCGGATGCCAGTTTTTCAACATGCCATCGCGTCGGCCGAGCGGCGTCCGGACGGCGTCTACGATTACTGCTTCACGAGTTTGCATGGCTCGATGGTACTCGTTCATACGGCAGCTCGCCACAGGCTCAGCGGGAATGCAATGTTTGAATCAAAACGCGGTCTGACTGGGGGTTTCGTAATGAGGAAGCCGGGAACTCGCTTGCATTAGAAATCGCGGCGGAAACCAGAAATCTTTAGACCAGAAATGTTTCCGTGGGAACGGGTTTGACCCTGCATTTTCATCGCGATATAATGGCCGAGTTGCTTCTGAAGCGGGAGTAACTCAGTGGTAGAGTGCGACCTTGCCAAGGTCGAAGTCGCGGGTTCAACTCCCGTCTCCCGCTCCATCAAGTTTCCTCTTGTCGCCCCTCGCACCTGGCGAGGGTTTATGCTGTAAGGGCCAAAAGACACAAGGTCTTGAATTCAGGGCGCGGTACCCAAGTGGTAAGGGAGAGGTCTGCAAAACCTTTATGCGTCGGTTCGATTCCGACCCGCGCCTCCAACATTTCAATCACTTACGAGGATGCTGAAAAAAACTGGCTGCCGTTTGGCTGCCAATTGACCGCCAAACGGTTTATTTCCAGCATTTTCCAGCTCCACTGAACGTGCTGAAAGCTTCGAACTAACGACGGCCGCCGCAGCAACCGCCGATTCGTCCAGCAGTTTCGCATAGTGAATCAAAACGATGTCGGGACGGGAATGACCAAGCCGCTCCTGCACCGCGTTCACTGGAAGCCGGCTGGCGATCAAGTGTGTTGAACCCCACTTGCGCAGCAACCTCCATGTGACATGCGGCAACCCAAGTTCCCTTGCCTTGGGCTGGATTTTCCGTGAAAGCACGTCTTCATGACGAAGAGGAGCCTCCGGATTCTCGCTGGGAAAGATCCAATCCGTATCAGAAGCGTTCATCAAATTCTTGAGAGCAAGAAGCCTCTGAACATCTTCCGGCGTCAACTGCAGCGGACGGTTCACGCGATGATATTTCGGGGTGTGGAACTTGCCCCGGTTCACCGCCCGTACCACCATCAGCTGATGCTTTTCCGTATTGAGATCCGACCACTTGAAAGCGAATCCTTCACTCGGTCTCGGGATTGCCACCGCGTGAAGCCATACCATGGTGCTGTATGGCTCCTCGAGCGCCGAGTTTAAGGACGTTTGTGGCGCAAGGAGTGATGCCCAGTACATGCGATGGTTCCAAAACAATGTCGTAAATGTCTCATCTTGGCATGCGGCTGCGGAATTCGCGGTCTAGTGGTGCGGAATCCTGCGGAAAGGGAGCCAAATGCATGCGGCAAAATGCGGAAACGTGGCCAAGGAAACTCTACGTGGGCGCGGTTGAGGTTTGCGGCGAGAGTCAGTCCAGTAGAGATCCGATCTTGTCCAATTAACGGCAAGCTCACGCTACGGCGAGCACAAACTTCCCGTCGTAAACAAAAGGCAGCGAAGCACGTCTTAGAAGAACGTGTTTTGGATTGGGACTCGTGGCGTGTGCTCTGAACGCGAGTAGCTATGGCTCTTGGTCATCAATGTGACAACGCTGTTGGGCGGATGAGAGTGCTATCTCTCGACACAAAAGCCAAACGAGGTGCCAAAAGCCTTTTGTCGCAAGTCGATGAACCTAAACTTCGATTCGGAACTAAAAAGCAAAGCAGTTATGCGGTCTGTTGAAATTGTCGCTTTCACTGACAGTTTAAACACATTCGGAGCTGCTGAAGAAACGTAAGCCCAATCCACTTATCGGAATCGTTTCATTTTCAGGCGGTTAACGAGAAAACACTCTCCATCTTGTTCTGGCCTCTTACTTGCATTCACTCAAGCTCGAAAGCACATCAGATCGCTTCAACTTGATCTGAAGAAAGCGCTGATTGGGCTTATCTATCGCTAAGGAGAAGTTGTATGAAACTCCGATGGATTACTGGAATCTTGGCGGTCGGCATGCTGGCGCTCTCGGCCATGGCGCAAGCTGACCATCCACAACTTCCTGACATTGGCGGCGCGACCGCGACTGAACCCTCGCCCGACTCACCTGTTGTCCCGAACTCAATGCCTCAACCCCAGGACAGTCTGAACGCATACGAACAACAAATGGCTATTGTGACGGTCCAAACGTACACAGAGTTGGCGCAAATTGCGGAAGCGCTGCATTCGGGCCAGATCAGCAGCGAACGTGCTGAGTACCTTACGCGGCGGTGCTTTGAACTCGGCGTAGTCCGGCTTCAGTTCCTTGATACGTTGCACCTGATCGCCGAGAGTAAGCTTTCCAGAGAAGCTGCGCCTGAACACTCTGAAGAGCAAACACGCCAAATGGAAGCATCTGGCGAGACGCTCGTGGTGCCGCCACCCGCCTTCTCTCTGAAAATTTCGGAATCGATGGTCAAGTCTCTTGAACTGACACCCCCACAAATTGCCATCATTCAGGTCCGTGTTTCCGAGGAGCAGCGGGAAATACAGCCCCTGCTTCAACGGCTTTTGGAACATAAGAAAGAGATTGTGATCGCGACACACGCTAAGCAGTCCAGTAACAGTCGCATTCGAAAACTTGCCGTCGAACAATCGCGCATCCTGGAACGACTTACTGTTGCGAATTCGCGCCTGCAGCAGGACATCTATCGAATCCTGACTGCAGAGCAGCGTCGGAAACTTGACAGCACAGGTCAGGGGACGGTCGACGTTACGACACGGCTTTTTGCCCAGCGGTAGTCATGTCGCCGTTGCGGCGATCTCTTGAAAATTCAGCGGAGCCAGAAATGTTCAGGGAACTTCAAGTCGACACCTCCGAGCTGAAAGAGCTTAAGGGCATAAGCATTGGGATGACCGACGATGCCCAGCCCTTCCTGATTTTTACCTACAAAAAAAGAAAGATGAGTGAAAGAGTCCTTGCAGTGGCTTGCTGGTCAGTGGTCGCGGCTCTTTATGCCATTTGTGGATTTATCGTTTGGTCGTGCGTGGCGCGATGAATACTCGTTATGAAATTGAAGCAGGCTCAGGGATGCTCAATGCGCCGCTGCTGATCCGGGTGAGAGTCACGGCGGAGGCGCGCACTGCGCCTCTGTGTGCGGCTGAATCTCGGCTGGGGTGATTGTCCTGCCTCCCTTTCCATGCTCCATAGGCGCAATCCACCTTCCCGTGCCTTCTCGTTATCGCCCAGATATGTCCCTGGAGGCACCCTAGTTAGCTTTCGGGAGTTGCCGCCCCCGAGCACTATATAGTCAACCTGCAACGCATTCTTCAACTGTGCGACGACCTCAAACAGATCCTTGGTCCACTTCTTCTTTCCCCGGCGTTTCAGAGCGGCAGCGCCCACATAGTCCTCGAAAGTTTTTCCATGTCTGTAAGGCAGGTGAGCGAGTTCCATCGGCTCAAGTACGCCATCGATAATCAGAGCAGATCCCAACCCTGTACCAAGGCCAAGAAAAAGCATGCGGCCGCCGCGGTAGCTACCAAGGGCCTGCATGGCAGCATCGTTGATAATCCTGACCGGACATCCAAGTGCTTTCTGGAAATCGAATCCAGCCCAGCCAGGCCCAAGGTTGGCCGGGTCACGGAGCGGTTTTCCGTCTAAGACCGGTCCCGCGTAGCCAAGCGACACAACATCGTACTGCCAGCCCCTCACAACCTTGAGAACAGCCTCAACCATCTTCTTGGGCGTCATGGCTGGACCAGAGTCGATCTTGGCGGGCCGGTGACCGGTCGCATACACCTTCACATGAGTGCCGCCAACATCGACAACCAGCACCTTCTTCGCTGTCCTACGCAGCTGCTGCAGAGACTTCTTCAATTTGCCTCCATTCGCGACCATCACGATCGATCAAATCTTCGGCCGCTTCGGGTCCCCATGTAGCAGCGGGATAATTCGGAAAATGCGGAGGAAGTGCTTGCCACACTTCTTGGATCGGCTGAATCACATTCCAGGCGGTCTCAACCATATCTGCTCGTTGAAAAAGCGTCTGATCACCGACCATGCAGTCATGCAGCAGGCGCTCATAGCCGGTTGCCGGAGCCGTATGAAACTCGCGGGCGTAATCGAACTCCATGTTGACCTGGCCAATATCCATGAGCGCTCCGGAAATCTTTGCACCCATCTGAATGGAGATACCCTCATTTGGCTGAATGTGGATCAGCAATTTATTCGCGTGCAGGTCTTTCACGCGTGTATTGCGAAAGAGAACGAAAGGCGTTCGTCGGAAATGGATCGCGATCTCTGTGGCTCGCTTCGGTAGGCGTTTGCCTGTGCGAAGGTAAAACGGGACGCCGGCCCAACGCCAGTTGTCAATGGCGAATTTGAGTGCAACAAAGGTCTCTACGTTGGAGGCGGGTGCTACGTCGAGTTCCTGGCGATAGCCGGCCGTATGAAGGCCAATATCTGACTGACCATACTGCCCCCGCACGGCCTGGCCCAAAACTTCTTCGGGGGTTAAAGGTTGAATTGCGCGCAAGACTTCCGCTTGTTTGTCACGGATCGCATCCGCCTCAAAAGAGATTGGAGGCTCCATCGCAACCAATGACATGAGCTGAAACAGGTGGTTAGGAACCATGTCGCGCAGAGCGCCGGCGGTTTCGTAGTAGCCACCTCGGTGTTCGACTCCGACTGTCTCGGCAGCGGTGATCTGCACGTGGTCGATCAGGTTGCGGTTCCAGAGAGGCTCGGCAATGCTGTTGCTGAACCGGAACACCAGCAGATTTTGCACCGTCTCCTTGCCAAGATAGTGATCGATACGGTAAATCTGACTTTCCTGGAGAACTTCTTTGATTTCGCGATTTAGCTGACGAGCTGAGTCTAGGTCGCGACCAAACGGCTTTTCAATTACAACCCGTACATGTCTGCTGCTCTCTTGCTTGGCCAGGCCAGCTCCACCCAATTGGCGGATTACTTCACCAAAGAATTTCGGCGCGGTCGCGAGATAAAAAAGGCGATTTCCCTCGGTTCCGTGTCGCTCGTCGACTTCTGCAAGCGTCGAAGTAAGGCGCTCAAAAGCAGCCGCGTCCTGAAAGTCGCCTTGGACATAGTGAATGCGCTCCAGGAGCCAATCCCAAATTCGCGGCTCAATTGGGCTGGTAGCAAACTCCTTTATGTCCCTCGTGAGCTGATCGCGAAAGCTATCTTCGGTGAGGGCAGGCGAAGCATAGCCTACAATCGCAAACTGCTTCGGCAACAGGCCAGTTGCAGCCAGGTTGTATAGAGCCGGCAACAATTTGCGCTTGGTCAGGTCGCCTGTGGCGCCGAAAATCACGATGGCGCACGGGTAAGGCATCCGCAGGCTTTCCGTGTGTTGGTTGACTGTCCTTGCTTCCGCGAGGGCCGCACAGTTATCAATGCCGGATTCATTCAACAGAGATGACTGATTTCCCATGTCCTCTCCTTTTGTGCTTCCTTTGGCCGTTAGCCCGCACTGCGACCGTGTAGTCCTTGCCTTCCCAGCGATCCTTTTCAGGCCAGAAGAATGTAAATTTCAGGATCACGTCTTTCGCGGGGACTGGAATGTCCACATAATCAATTCCAACTCCGGTCGCTATGGACCGCGTATCGGTCGAATGCTTCCATTCATCGCTGGTCCAGTGCAGCAGAAACGGGGAGTTCATTTGGATGCGCAGCAGTGTGGGGCCGTCGACAGTTCGAACCTGACGATTGAATTTCCAAACTTCAATCGTTTTGTGTTTTTCCTTGCTGCCGACGTAGCGGTCATAGACAGGGTCGATTAGATCGAAGACCTTGCCATCTGCCAGAGAGCGATGCAGCTTGACGTATTCTGAATGTGCCCACAGGAGAGGCTGGGCTGCGCCCGTTGGCCCCCCGAAACGGAGATACCGCGAAGGCATGTCTGGTGCGTCCCAGATCTGCTCCGGAATCAGGCCCATGCCTTCAGCGAAATTTTCCAGAGCGCGCAGATAAGGTTCCGGGTCATGACCAGCAGCGATCTCATAGTGCCCGCGCTCGGCCGTTAGCAAAGGCCAGGGACGACCTTTGCCCCAGCCGTTATGAGAACTGCCGTCGTCACGCTGGCCATAACCGTCGTGGTTATAGCGCCGCCAGCTTGGACCATAGGGTGTTTCGACCTTCAGTACAGCATCAACAACACGTAGCGAGTCCTGAATGACAGGGTCGTGCGCGCTGCGAATGCCGTAACGAACCAGTTCGAGAAAGCCGGCGTCAACGACCTCTTTGGCGGGAAATTCAAAGCGAGCACCGGGAGGCTGATTTGCCAGGACTAGCGTTCCATGATTCGGATCCTCATCGGCGCAGTCAGTTGCGACGGCAGGGTTGATGCGAATGTAGTGTCGAGTTATCCCGGGAACCAGGGTTCCTTCCGTGGTAACGGTCCATCGTTCAATGTGCGATTCCAGAAAATCAGCATAGTCTCGGATGAAACCGGCTGTACCGTAGTCGCCCTCACTGTCGAAGAATTCAGCCGCGCAGATCAGCGCTGCTATGTGCACTGCCAAGGTCGAGGGTGAATAACCGCTCGCCTCTCCCCTCTGTCTTGCGGCGTAATCGGGCCTTCACGAATCAGGAATCCGGCAGCACGATGGACCATCTCGAACGGATGAAAGTAGGCCAAGGCACCGCGTTTCCATAGCTGCCAGGCCAGGAGTATGGGAAATGCAACTTCATCCAATTGAATGCCACGCCAGTGTGGCCGGCCGTCCAGCCAGAAATTCTGATAAAACCCTCCGTCTGTGCGCTGCGTTACAGCAAGGTAAATCAGGGATCGCAAGGGTGTACGCGAATCCCCGACTGCGAGCAACCCAGTGACGGATTTCACCAGGTCACGCGTCCACACCAGGTGGTACCCGCCAAGCTCGTCGTCGCTTTTTTCATTACCCCAGGGAATACTGAGGGATGCAATCATTGCTCCGGGATAAGTCTTGTCCTCATGCGCCAGAAGGAGATTCACACTGGTTTCGAACAAAGCCGGCTTACGGGAGTTTGCCGCCAGGAAGAACCGTTTCGATGTCGTCTTCCATTGGCGAACGAAAGTTTCACGCGTTTCTTCGAACGGGATGCAGAGCGACTGAGCCAGAGTCGTTAGTGCGTCGTGCTGAGTAGTACCAAAAGCCAGGCCCACAGTGAACTCGGCGCCGTGAGAAAGCTCAAATCCTCCGGTCAGAGCAATATTGCCGTTATGTGCTGCTCCGTATCGCCAGTCCAGGCGATAATTGTCAGCCAGGTCGGTCCAGCCATCATTTACGCCGACATAACCGCAGGATACTTCGGTGAATGGAACGGTGGTCGCGAGAGCGAGCCAGGTGTTTCCTTTATGCGCAGCCAAATACTGGCGGCTTCCAACCTGGAGAACGTAGCCGTTGTTATTCCAGCCTCCAATTTCGAGATGCGGAGCGCAAAGAACGTACATCTTCAGCTTCGATAAGAGCTCCGGAGATGCTTCGACACGGGTGTGAATCAGCAGGCAGTTCTGGTATGGATCGCCAAGGATCGTTCTGCGGACTCGGTAACGACCTTCGTTCTCGTAGTGAGTAACCTCAAATCCGAGCGCCGCTTCGGAAATGCAGTCTATTTCGCTGGAGAAGTTCCGCCGTGCATCGTGGAAGAAGGTTTCACCGTCAGTGAAGAGAAATTGCAGATCGCGGATTTGCGGAGTGTCAATCGTCGGGTAGTAGACCTCCGTGACACATCCGGGATCGAGCGTGTACCAAACGCGGCTGGACGTCGAATATGCGGTACCGACCGCGATTTTTGTCCCCCGTGTCCAGCGTGGCTCTATTCCTGGTCCCCCGGGAGCCAAATCCTGATCCAAGGATTTTCTCGTTGTTTTTTGCTGTCCTGTTGCGTGGGTTGCGGCCGTGCCTGCAACGGACGGTTTCAATGTAAATTCATCGCTCAACATTATCCTCACTCCCCACTTGTTGCCGCTTTCACAAGCAGCCGCATTTGTGCCAGCTGTGCCTGGCGGTCTAGATCATGATTTGCTTCGTAAAGCTCACAGCGCGGATTTCCCCTGCACCTGTTCGAAGATGCCGAGCTCCAATTACCTGCTGGAAGCGATCGCGCCCCCTGGCTTTCAGCGTGGCATACGGAGCGCGAATGGATGGATGCCATTCACAAGTGTGAATACTCGAATGCAGTGATCGGGATTACGGAAGAGTTGTCACCGGTCGGGGACGACATGCCAGAATCGCCGGGCGTCAGCCCCATTCTTCTTCGTTTCGAGCGTCGCCGCCGCGAACTGGTGCGGGACGATTTTCATGTGTTTGCGCAGGACCATTGGAACTTCAATGCCCGTTTTCCGAATCCTGGTGGTAATCATGGGAGCTTCTTCCGCATTTCCACCCATTCGGTGTGGATGCTGGCAGGAGCAGGCATTCCAGCCAGAGTGGTGACCGAGCCACATGATAGCCTCGATTTTGCCTCGACGATCCTGAATCTAACGGGCCATCAAGCTCCCATGCCGGACCGAGTGGTTTCGCTGCAGTAGCAGCAAGTGCGGCGCAGCCGATTTTTGATGGCGGGTTACTTGCGCAACAATCTGCGCTTCGCCAAATCGCAACAACGGCAGGCTCTGATTAGATACGAGCAGACCATCCAGCGCGCGTTCGGCGATGTTTCTGACGCCCCTGATTGGTTATGACAAATACCACCAAGTCCGCGAACGCCAGGAACAGTCGGTGAAGGATCTTCAAGAATCGGTCAACGTGTCGCTCATGCTTTATCGAGGCGGCACCGCGAATTATCTCGTCGTTCTCGACAGCCAGCGCTCATTATTCGATGCTGAAATCACCTTGGCGCAGGCGCGAAATAACGAATACCAGAGTCTGATTGAACTCTACAAGGCGCTAGGCGGCGGTTGGGAAGTAAGCGCGACGATAGGAGGTCAGCAAAATGCAATCGTGAATGAGTCGTCCGACTCAATGTTCGACATGCAACCCGATGGCGACAGACCACAGATCAAAAGGGCTATTGGTGATAAAATTGGACTCGCGCACATTGTAGGGAGGCCGTGAAGTGGCTGCTGACTGGCTGCCATTTGGCTGCCAAAAGTTGGCGAAATGGGGCGAAACGGGGCGAAGAAACCGTGGTTTTTCCGGCAGAATCGCACGATTTTTCAACTAGTTAGAGTGTGGTCTTAAACTGCAAAACCTTTATGCGTCGGTTCGATTCCGACCCGCGCCTCCAACATTTCAATCATTTACAGAGATGCTGAGAAAACTGGCTGTCGTTTGTTTGCCAATTGACCGCCAAACGGTTTATTTCCAGCATTTTCCAGCTCCGCGTGCTACTAAGGGCCGCAAAGACTCTTGGGTCGGAGCCGTGTTTTCTGCGTTCTCCTGGGCATTGGCAATCAAAGTTTCATACGGAGCACAACATTCGCTTTATGTTGGCAAAGCGTTGGTCGTAAAAATAGCGCGAAAGTAACCGCGGTAAGCGTAAACAAGAACGATCTCTAATACGGAAAATACCAAGCCTGGCGCAATTCCTTGACCGGCTTGTATGAAAATATGAAACGCTAAAATGTTTACGAGAATCGGTCCGAGCAAGACCAGGCCCAATGGCGTGGTCCGGCCGATTACCACCAGTAGTCCCCCCAATAATTGCAAAACACCCACGAGTAGCATCCAATGACTTGGAACCATGACGGCTACAAA
>WNFC01000474.1_pt1 | contig 39839 bp, 41 predicted proteins | sample 5400541 | NCBI WGS metagenome assembly WNFC01 (sample SAMN13153342, study PRJNA577476) | soil metagenome | isolation source: 120 cm saprolite under Douglas fir tree site 2 hole 2 replicate 1 | place: USA:California | collected 2015-04-18 | reverse complement strand
GGTGACGCTGCACGAATGGCGCGAGACCATCCTGCGGCACGTGCGCATGGCCGTCGAGGACAAGCAGGGCAAGTACCGGCTGCGGCGCTGCGCCGGAGCGCCGCAACCGCGCGCGTATCGGGAGAACGGCGGCCACCTCCACCACCAATTGGACGGAGGCGAGGCCGAGTTGGCCGCCGTGCGCGAGCTGCGCAAGCACCTGCTCTGGTACACGCGCGGCCGCCGCGGCGGGCTGGCGTTCCGGCGCATCGCCCCCGAGCTGCACACGGTCAGCGACGTGAAGCGCGCGCTCGACCGCTTCTTCCCCGAGGACGGCAGCGTCCCGGCCGAGGTGCGCGACGAGCCGCTGGGTGCGCGCGAGCTGACCGCCGACGACGGTTGACACATGGGAAGCTTCTGACAGCCCGGCTGTTTTGGTGTTAGCCTCCGCGCCTTCCGTCTCTGGAGGAAAGGCACCAGTGTCCGCACAGCCAGCGACCGACATCCGGCTCCTCAACGACCGAATCCAGCAGGAATCCGCCTTCATCGACGCGCTCTTCGCGCAGGCCGGGCAGGTGATCGTCGGCCAGAAGCAGATGATCGAGCGGCTGCTCATCGGTCTCATCACCGGCGGGCACGTCTTGCTCGAAGGCGTGCCGGGCCTGGCCAAGACGCTGACCGTCAAGACGCTCGCGGACTGCCTGCAGCTTTCCTTCAAGCGCGTCCAGTTCACGCCGGATCTCCTGCCGGCCGACCTGGTGGGCACGCAGATCTACCAGCCGCAGACGCAGAGCTTTACCGTCAAGAAGGGGCCGCTCTTCGCCAACCTCATCCTCGCCGACGAGATCAACCGCGCCCCCGCCAAGGTGCAGAGCGCGCTGCTCGAGTCGATGCAGGAGCACCAGGTCACCATCGGCGACCAGACGTTCCCGCTGCCGGCGCCTTTCTTGGTGATGGCCACCGAGAACCCCATCGAGCAGGAGGGCACGTACCCGCTGCCCGAGGCGCAGGTCGATCGCTTCATGCTCAAGGTGAAGGTGACCTATCCGTCGCGGCAGGAGGAGCTGCTCATCATGGACCGCGTGGCGGGGCAGACCTTGCCCAAGCCCAATGCGGTGGTGACGCCGGAACAATTGCTCAAGGCGCAGAGGGTCGTCAGCGACGTCTATATCGATCCAAAGGTGAAGGAATACATCGTCAATATCGTGTTCGCGACGCGCGACGCGCCGGCGAGCGGTTTGAAGGACCTGGCCGGATATATCGACTATGGCGCATCGCCCCGCGCCTCCATTTATTTGAATCTCGCCGCGCGCGCGCACGCGTTCCTGCGCCACCGCGGCTTCGTCACGCCCGAGGATGTCAAGGCCGTGGCCTACGACGTCTTGAGACACCGCGTCGCGCTCACGTACGAAGCGGAGGCCGAGAACCTCACCTCCGAGAAGATCATCCAGCGAATATTGGAAAAAATCGAAGTCCCTTAGGAATGGCCGCCCCCGCAGACCTCATCCGCAAGATTCGCCGCATCGAGATCACGACGCGGCGGGCAGTGCAGGACACGCTCGCCGGCGGATATCACTCGGTCTTCAAAGGGCGCGGCATGGCCTTCTCCGAAGTCCGCCCCTATCAAGCGGGCGACGAGATCCGCTCCATCGACTGGAACGTCACGGCGCGAATGGGCGAGCCCTTCGTCAAGGTATTCACCGAAGAGCGCGAATTGACCGCGCTGGTGGCGGTCGATCGCTCCGCCTCGCAGGAGGCGGGCTTCTCCTCGCAGGCCAAGGCGGAAGTATGCGCCGAGATAGCGGCGCTGTTGATCTTCTCCGCCCTCGAGAACGGCGACCGCGCCGGGCTGCTCCTCTTCACCGACCGCATCGAGCGCTACGTCCCGCCCCGCCGGGGCAAGAAGCACGGCCTGCGCTTGATCACCGAGGCGCTCGCGTTCCGCCCCGCCGGCCGCGGCACCGACCTGGCCGGCGCGCTCGAACACCTCGGCACGGCGCAGCGGCGCAAGGCGGTGGTGTTCGTGGTGAGCGACTTTCTCGCCGACGGCTACGAGCAGGCGCTGGCCGTCCTGGCGCGCCGGCACGACGTGGTGCCGGTGATCGTCACCGATCCCGTCGAGGAGCGGCTCCCCGAGCTGGAGGGGCTGTGGCCCATCGCCGACGCCGAGACGGGCGAGACGGCGCTGCTCGATCTCTCCGACACGCGCACGCGCAAGGCTTACGAAGCGTACGCGCGCGAGTCCGCCGAGCGCCGGGAGAAGATTTTCCTCAGGCTCTCCCTCGACGCCGTGCGGGTGCGGCCCGGCGACGACTACGTCGCCCCGCTGGCGGCGCTCTTCCGCGCGCGCTCGCGGAGGCGCTCGGCATGATCGCGCTCCTGCTCGCTGCGGCGGCGGCGCTGCCGGAAGCGACGCCCCTCGCGCTCGACGTCAAGGTCGCTCCCGAGGAGATCACGCTGGGGGAGTACGTCCTCGTCGAGATCTCCGTCGAGCACGACGCGCGCGAGGTCTATTCCTTGCCGGCGCTCGATCCCGCGCCGCTGGCCGTACCGGCGGGCACGCCGCCGCCACGCGTGCGCCGCGAGGAAACGTCGGGCCACGCGCGAACGGTCATTTCGCTCGTCCTCGCCGACTACCTGACGCTCGAGCCGCGCCTGCCGGATCTGGTGCTGCACGTTACCGGGCCCGACGGAGAAAGATCCGTCACGGTCCGCGGCCGGCCGCTCAAGTTCCGCAGCCTCGTCGAGGAGGAGGCGCAGGGAGCGCCGGACCGCGCCCATCACGGGCCCAAGCCGCCCATGCCCGTCATGGTGCGCAGCTTCCTCTGGCTCTGGCTCCTGCTCGGGCTGGCCGCGGCGGTGGCGGCGTTCATCGTCGCGCGGCGGCTCCTGGCGCGCCGCCGTCACCTCGAGGAGAGTCCCGCGCCGGCCGTCGAGCCCGACGAGGAGGCGCTGGGCCATCTCGCCAGCCTGCGCCAGGACGCGCCCTGGAAGCGCGGCCAGGGCCGCGCGGCCATCTTCCGCCTCTCGGAGATCGTGCGGGGCTATCTCGGCTGGCGCCTCCACTTCGACGCGCTCGACATGACCACCGAGGAATTCCTCGACGTGCTCGGCCGCCGCCGGCTGATGGGCCTCGACCCGGCCGAGCTGACCGACGAGGTGCGCTGGGAGGACCTGGTCAAGTTCGCCAAGCTCGAGCCCACCGAGGAGGAATGCCTGCGCGGCATCGCGCGCGCCGAGTCGCTGGTGCGCCACACGCGGCCGCAGCGGGCGCTGGAGGCGGCGGCGTGAGCGTCGGGGCCATCACCTTCGCGCATCCCTGGGCGCTGCTCGGCCTGCTGGCCGCGGCGGGGGCAGCGGTCCTCTTGCAGAAACGGCGGAGCAAGCTGCCGCGGCTGGTGGTGCCCTCCTCGCTGGCGGCGCGCTCCATCGCGCCGTCGCGCTGGGCGCGGCTCTGGTGGCTGCCGGGGGCGCTGCTCATCGCGGCCATCCTCCTGACCAGCATCGGCCTCGCCGGGCCGCGGTTGCGCGCCTCCAGGCGGCAGGACCTGTCGGTGGAAGGGATCGACATCGTGGTCGCATTCGATCTATCGACCTCGATGCTGGCGGCCGATTTTCGTCCCAAGGACCGCATTACCGTTGCCAAGGAAGTGCTGAAGAACTTCATTGAATCGCGCCAGAACGACCGCATCGGCCTGGTGGTCTTCGCGGGCGAGGCCTACACCCAGTGCCCTTTGACGCTCGATTACAAGGTCTTGGAGGAGTTGCTGCTGCAAGTGCGCACGGGAGTCATCGTCGACGGAACGGCGATCGGAAACGCATTGGCCACCGCCGTCAATCGGCTGCGCGAGTCCGACGCGAAGAGCCGCGTGGTCATCCTCATCACCGACGGCGACAACAATGCCGGCAACATCTCTCCCTTGCAGGCCGCTCAAATCGCCAAAGAGCTGGGCATCAAGGTCTACACAATCCTGATCGGAAAGGGCGGCCGCGTCCCCTACCCCACCGGCACCGATCTCTTCGGCCGCACCACCTATGAGCCGGTGGAAATCGACGTCAATCCGGAACTCCTGCAGCAGATCGCCAAGGTGACGGGCGGCGCCTACTACCCCGCCACCGACAAGGAATCGCTGGAGAGCGGCCTGCACGCCGTCCTCGACTCGCTGGAGAAGAGCAAGATCTACGAGGCGGGCGGCACCACCCCCTACGACGAGTGGTACGCGCGCTGCTTCCTTCCCGCCGCGCTCCTCGGGCTGCTCGGCCTCTCGCTGCGCTCGTCGCGGCTGCAGGGGGCGCCGTGAGCGGCATCCAGACCACCATCCTCGGGCAACACTTGCGCATCGTCGCGCCGCTCTGGCTCTGGCTCGCGCCGCTGGGGCTCTTGCTCGGCGCGCTGGCCGCCCTGCGCGCGCTCTGGCGCCAGGAGCGGGTGGCGAAGCTGGTGCCGCCGGCCCGCTTCCCGCAAGTGCTGGACCACGCCGGCACGACGCAGGGCACGCTGCGCGGCGCGCTCTTCGGCGCCGGGCTCTTCTTCCTCTTCCTCGCCGCGGCCGGCCCGCAGTGCGGCGAGCGCACCGAGCTGGTCAAGCGCACCGGCATCGACCTCGTCATCGCGCTCGACGCCTCGAACAGCATGCTGGCGCGCGACGTGAAGCCGTCGCGCCTCGATCGCGCCAAGCTGGAGGTGGGCGCCCTGCTCGACCGGCTCAAGGGCGACCGCGTGGGGCTGGTGGTCTTCGCGGGCGAAGCGTTCGTGCAGTGCCCGCTCACGTCCGACTACAGCGCGGCGCGGCTCTTCCTCCGCGCCGTCGATCCGGGCGCCATGCCGCAGCAGGGGACGGCCATCGCCAACGCGCTCCTGGAAGCGAAGCGCGTTCTCGACGGCGGCGGGCGCGGCTCGGCGGCCAAGGCGGTGCTGGTCATCACCGACGGAGAGGATCAGCAGGGCGACGCGCTCAAGGCCGCCGAGGCGCTGGGCGAGGCGGGCATCCGCATCTACGCCGTTCCGGTGGGGACCGAGGAAGGCGAGCCCATCCCCCTCACCGACAAGTTCGGCAACGTCACCGGCTACAAGAAGGACCGCGAGGGCCGCACCGTCCTCACCCGCACCGACGTGGCGGTCCTGCGCGAACTGTCTTCGCGCGGCAACGGGTTGGTGCTGCGCGGGTCGGGCTCCGACCTGGGCGTCCTCCAGGTGTTGGTCGAGTTGGACAAGCTGCAGAAGGGCGACCTCGAGTCGCGGCTCTCGGTGCAGTACGACGACAAGTACATGTGGTTGGCGTGGCCGGCCTTCATCCTGCTCTGCGCCGCCGCCGCGCTGGGCGAGGGTCCTCTCCGGCGCAGGAGGGCCGCGGCATGAGGGCGCTCCTGCTCGCGGCCCTGCTGGCGCTCCCGCCGTGGCTGCACCGCCTTTACCAAAAGGTGGACCCCGACGTGGCGCAGGGGAACGCGCTGGCCGCGCAGAACGATCCCGAGGGAGCGCTGCGCGAGTACGACAAGGCGCGCGAGCGGCTGGGCGACAACCCCGCGCTCCTGCTCAACCGCGCCGGCGCGCTGCTCAAGATGGACGCGGCCAAGGCGCCCGAGGCGGCCAGCGAAGCGGCCCGGGCGCTGCAGCGCGCCGACGCCGCCTTGAAGCCGCAGGCGGCCTACGATCTGGCGCTGGCCACCGAGGCGATGGGCAAGCCCGACGAGGCGATGATCGGCTACCGGATGGCGCTCGGCTTCGATCCCGAGGACCGCGACTCGAAGGTCAACCTCGAGCTCTTGCTGAAAACGCAGGAGGAGCGCAAGCAGAAGCAGCAGATGGGTGAGCAGAAGCCCAACAAGCAGCAGCAGGAAGGCAAGGAGGACAAGCAGAAGAAGCAGGGAGATCAGCAGCAGCAGAAAGACGAGAAGAAGCAGGAACAGGCCGAGCAGCAGCAGGGGCAGAAGGAGCAGGAGAAGCTGCAGGAGAAGAAGAAGGCGCAGGCCGCCGAGGAGAAGCCCGTCGACCGGAGCGAGGCGGAGCGGCTGCTCGACGCGCTGCGAGCCGGGGAGAAGAACCTGCAAGTGTGGCGGTTCGCCAAGGACAAGCGGAAGGAGGCGCGGCGCAGTGAGCCCGAGAAGGACTGGTAGCGCCCTCGCGCTCATGCTCGCCGCCGCCGCCGCGGGCGAGGTGGAGCTCTCCACCGCCGCCGACCGCGACGAGGTTTCCCTCGACGGCACCGTCACGGTGCAGGTCACGGCGACCTACACGTCCAAGGGCGAGCCGGGCGACCTCGAGCTGCCGCTCTTCCGGGACTTCGACGTGGTGAGCCGCTCCCAGTCGGAGCAGGTGAGCTTCTCCTTCGTCAACGGAGCGCCGGCCTTCAAGCGCACCGTCGTCACCACGCTGACCGTCACGCCCAAGCGCGCGGGCGACGCGATCATCGAGCCGGTGCGGCTCGTCTACCAGGGCCGCGCCTACGCCTCGAAGCCCATCCGCATCCACGTGCTTCCCGCGGGGCAGGAGCCGCCGCCGCGGGCCGGGCGCGCGCCGTCGCGGCGCGGGCTCGACCCGGCCGACGAGCCGCACCCGCCCGACGAGCCGCTCGACCCCTTTGCCGACGTGCACCCCGGCAGCCGCGATCTCCTGTTGCGCGCCACCATCGACAACGACCGTCCCTTCGTCGGACAACAGATTTCGTACTCGCTGTATCTGCTGGCGCGCATCAACGTGAGCGGCATCGACAAGCTCCAGCTGCCGCGGCTCGACGGGTTCTGGACGGAGGAGATCGAAGCGCCGCAGCAGCTCGTCGGCGAAGGGCGCATCCTCGACGGCGTTCCCTATCGATCGTTCCTCTTGCGCAAGCGCGCGCTCTTCGCGCTCCACCCCGGAAGGACGGTCATCGAGCCGGCCGAGGTGGAGGTGTTGACCGGTTTTGGCATGCTCTTCTCGCGGGGGAGCGCCCGACGGCAGTCGCAGGCCGTCTCACTGGAAGTGCAGCCGCTGCCGCCGGGAAAGCCTCTGGGGTTCGATCCGGGCAACGTGGGCCAGTGGACGCTGACCTCGACGGCCGACCCGGCCATCGTCTCGGTGGGCCAGCCGGTGACCTTCCGGCTCGTCGCCACCGGGCGCGGCAACGTGCGCGACCTGCGCTTGCCCAGGCTGCCGGCCATCCCCGGGCTGCGCGCGTACGACGCGACCACCACCGACAAGGAGATCATCGAGAAGGGACTGGTCAGCGGGACGCGCACCGTCGAGCAGCTCCTCGTGCCGGAGCGGACGGGCCTCATGGAGGTCCCCGCGCTGGCGATGGACGTCTTCGACCCGGTGCAGAAGGCGTATCGCGCGCTGCACACCGACTCCATCCGCGTGCAGGTCACTCCCGCCGCCGCCGGCCGCGCCTCCGCCGAGCCGCTGGCGCAGAACCTGCTCGCGGCGGGCGGCGTGCGGCCCATCCGGCTCCGCTTCGGCCAGGCATCGCGCAGCCCGCCGCCGTGGACGCGGCCCTGGTTCTGGCCGCTGCTCGCGCTGCCTCCCTTCGGGTTGGCGCTGCTTCTGGCGGGCGACCGGGCGCGGCGCATGCTGGCCATCGATCCGCAGCAGAGGCGCATCAAGCTGGCGCGCAGCCAGGCGCGCAAGCGGCTGCGCGGGGCGCAGGCGCTGCTCGCCAAGGGAGAGGCGGCGGCCTTCTACGCCGAGGTGGGGCGCGCCATCACCGGGTACCTCGCCGACAAGCAGGGCATCGTCGCGGCGGGACTCACGCGCGAGGAGCTGTCGCGCGCGCTCGCCGCGCGCGGCCACGCCGAGGAGACGGTCCGGCGCGTCGTGCGCGCGCTCGACGATTGCGATCGCGCCCGCTTCGCGCCCAGCGCGGGTGAGCAGCCCGTGCGGCTGACGATGCTCACGCGCGCCGACCAGATCCTCACCGATCTGGATCGCAAAGGAGCGCCGTGATGCTCCTCGCCGCGCTGCTGGTCGCCCAGGCCGGGTCGCAGCTCTTCGCCGACGCGAACGCCGCGTATCTGTCGGGCGATCTGCCGCGCGCCATCGTTTCGTACGAGGCGCTGGTCGCCGAGGGAATCACCTCGCCCGAGCTGGAGACGAACCTGGGCGCGGCTTATTTGCGGCAGGGGAGGCGCGGGCCGGCGGCGCTGCACTTCGAGCGTGCGCTCTTCCTCGATTCGAGCGACGACGATGCGCGCGCCGATCTGGTGGAAGTGCGCCGCGGGAACGTCGACCGGCTGGAGGGGGAGAGCGAAGAAGGCGGCACCGAGACGCTGGCGCGCGTGCTCGCGCCGCTCCCCGGCGCGACGGCGGCAGTCCTCTTCGTTGCGCTCTGGCTGGCGGCGTGGGTCCTGCTCGGCGCGCGCATCTTCTGGCCCGAAAAGCCGAACGTGGGACTCGCTGCCGGCGCGTGCTTCCTCTTGGCGGCCTTCGCGGCCGCGACCACTTACGCGTCGGCGGTGGGACGCAGGCTGGCGCTGCAGCGCGCGGTCGTGGTTGCGCAGGCCGTCCCGGCGCGCGAGGGCCCCGGCGAGAAGAGCGCGAGCCACTTCGAGGTGCACGAGGGAACCACCGTGCGCGTCGAGGACGAGGAAGGTCAGTTCCGCCGGGTGAAACTCGCCAACGGCTTGACGGGCTGGGTTCCCTCGGCTGCGGTCGAGCTGGTGGTGCCGCCAGGATGGGCCGGCCGCCCCGTCATGCGCGCCCAGCAGCCCTGAAACTTGTAGCAGATGACGTTGATCCCACTCCCTGACATCGCAATAAAACGGCCATGATCCTTCTCATCCTGCTCGCCATCACACCGGCCGCCCGCGCCCGCGAGGTGGCCACGAAGCTCAGGTTCGCCCACGACGCCATGCTGGAGCTGCGGCGCGAGGCGGGCGCCATCGAAGACCCGGCGCTCCGCGCGGCAGTCGAGGCGCAGATCCTCGCCCCGTGGCTGCCAGCCGAGGCGTGGGCCTACGCGCATCCACAGCCCGGCGTCGAGCTGCCGCCGCCGCGCAAGGGGGACTTCGCCGCCGCGCCCGGCGGAGCGTGCGAAGACGGGCACCATGGGTATCCCGGCGGTCTCGCCGTGCACTCGCTCGCGAGCCTGCTCCACGCGCGCGCCCTCGCGCAAGTGTACCGGCACGTCTACTCCGTCGAGCCGCAACGCGACTGGCTCGTCGCCGCGGCCATCTGGCACGACTCGCTCAAGGCCGCCACGCTCCCCTGGCGCGAGGACGGCTCGTGCGGCCCCGAAGGACAGATCGCCGGCACGCCCGCGCACCACGTGCTGGGGCTGGCCGCGGCGATCCTCCGTCACCTCCCCAAAGAGCTGGTCTTCGTCATCGCCAGCGCGCATGGCGTCGAGCGCGCGTGCGAGTGGATGCAGGCCGCCTCCGTCATCGCCACCGGCGAAAAGACCACCTGCCCCGCGCAAACGCCCATCGAGGCGTACATCGCCAACTTCGCCGACGCCGACTACCCGCTCACCGGAGCAGCCTGGTCGCAGTACGTCGCCAAAGCGCCCAAAGGCTGGGCGCGCTACGAGGCGCTCATGCAGGACGGCAACGAGCTGCTCTTCTTCAGTCGCTCACCTTGACGCCCCGGCGCGGGCAGAGATCGCGCACGACGCAGCGCGAGCAGTGCGGCATGCGCGACTCGCAGGTGCGTCGGCCGTGCCAGATGAGGAGCTGGTGGGCGCGACCCCACTTCTCTTTGGGAAGCAGGCCGGTGAGCTCTTCTTCCACCTTGCGGGGATCCTCCTCGCGGGTGAGGCCGAGCCGCCGCGCCACGCGCCCGACGTGCGTGTCGACTGGCAGCGCCGGCGTGCCGAAGGCGTGATTGGCGACCACTCCGGCGGTCTTCCAGCCCACGCCGGGCAATTCGCATAGCTCCTCGCGCGTGCGCGGCAGCTTTCCGGCGTGGTCGCGCGCGATGCGGGTCATCGTTTCGTGCAGCGCCTTCGACTTGGCCCGCCAGAGCCCGACCCGCCGGATCTGTTCTCCCAGCTTCTCCGGCGTGCTGCGCGCGTAATGGGCGGCCGTGGGATGGCGCGCAAAGAGCGCGGGCGTGATGGTGTTCACCACCGCGTCGGTGCTCTGCGCGGAGAGCATCACCGAGGCGAGCAGCTGCAGCTCGTCCCGGTAGTGGAGCGCGATCTTCGCCTCGGGCATGGCCTTTTCCAGCTTTTGGACGATTCGCGCGAAGCGCCTGCTGCGCTCTTTTTTCCCTTCGCGGGTCATCGCCGAGCCGTTTATCATGCGGGCCGCCCATGGACCTCATCGACCTGCGAAGCGACACCGTCACCAAGCCCACCCCCGGCATGCGCAAAGCGATGGCCGCCGCCGAAGTGGGCGACGACGTCTACGGCGAAGATCCCACCGTCAACGCGCTCCAAGAGCGCATCGCCGCTCTTCTGGGGAAGGAAACAGCCGTCTGGGTCCCCACCGGCACGATGGCAAACCAGATCGCCATCGGCTCGCTCGCCGGCATGGGCGACGAGATCATCTGCGACCGCGGCTGCCACGTCGTCAATTACGAGGGCGGCGCCATCTCGGCGCTGTGGGGTGCGCAGAGCCTCGTGGTCGACGGCGCGCGCGGGATTTTCACGCCCGAAGCCGTCAAGGCCGTGCTGCGCGGGAGCCAGAGCGAGCACGACCCGCGCCAGAAGGCCGTCGCGGTGGAGAACACGCACAACCGGGGCGGCGGGTCGATCTGGCCGCTCGCGCAGCTCGAAGCCGTTGCCGACGTCGCGCACAACGCCGGGCTCGCGGTTCACCTCGACGGGGCGCGGCTCTGGAACGCGCACGTCGCCACGGGCGTCTCGTTGAGCAAGTGGTGCGAGAAGGCCGACACCGTCAGCGTCTGCCTGAGCAAGGGCCTTGGCGCGCCGGCGGGATCGCTCGTCGCCTCGACGCGCGAGCGCGTGAAAGCGGTCAGGCGCCTTCGCAAGCGCGTGGGAGGCGGGCTGCGGCAAGCCGGCGTGCTCGCGGCGGCCGGGATGTACGCGCTCGACAACAACATCCAGCGCCTCGCCGAGGATCACCAGAGCGCCAGGCGCCTGGCCGCCCAGCTGCCATTCTCCTGGCATCCCTGCGAGACCAACATCCTCCTCGCCGACGTGCCCAACGCCCCGGCCCTGGTCGAGGCGGCGCGTTCCGAAGGCGTGCTCATCAACGCGGTGAGCGCAACGCGCATCCGCGCGGTCACCCACCTCGATTTCCCCCTCTCCCAGGTGGAAGAGGCGGCCAGGCGCCTGAAGCGCGCCGCGGCGCGCCTCTGATACAATCGATCCCATGGAGACGCTGGACATCGGGCCGGCCCCCGCCGGCACGCCGAAGTTCGTCTCCGATCTCGACACGCTCATCCGCGCCCGCTACCCGCTCATCTATCTGGTGAGCTGGGAGGAGCAGCGGCTCGACGCCATCCTCCAGGACGTGGCCCAGAACCACGGCAAGGTGCTGCTCACCTGGTCGGTGACGCGCGGGCTGCGGCGCATGGGAGGGACGCGCACCGTGCCCCTCACGGATGGGTCGCACGATCCAGTCGAGGCGCTGGCGGCCATCGCCAGGCTGACAGAGCCGTCGCTGGTCGTCCTGAAGGATTTCCACCCCTATTTCGAGAACGCCGCCGCGGTGCGCGCCATGCGCGAGCTGGCGCAGGACCTCAAGGCGACGTACACGACGGTCATCCTTCTCTCGCCGGTCTTGACCATCCCCCTCGAGCTGGAGAAGGAGCTCTCCGTTCTGGACGTGCCGCTGCCGACGTTCCGCGATCTGTTCCAGCTGCTGAAGGAGATCGTCGCCGTGGTGCGCCTGGGGAACAAGGCGCGCATCGATCTCACCCGCGACCAGGCGGAGCAGCTCATCAAGGCGGCCCAGGGGCTCACGCTGAGCGAAGCCGAGAACGCCTTCGCCAAGGCCATCGCCAACGACGGCGTGCTCGACAAGGACGACATCCACCTCGTGCTCGAGGAAAAGCGGCAGGTCATCCGCAAGAGCGGGCTGCTCGAGTTCGTCAACGTCGAGGACGATCTGGGCACGGTGGGCGGCCTCGACGAGCTGAAAGGATGGCTCATGGGCCGCGCGGCCGCCTTTTCCGAGCCGGCGCGCAAGTTCGGGCTGCCCGCCCCCAAGGGCCTTTTGCTCCTCGGCGTTCAAGGCTGCGGGAAGAGCCTCACCGCGAAGGCCATCGCCACGCAGTGGGCGCTGCCGCTCTTGCGGCTCGATCTGGGGCGCATCTTCAGCTCGCTGATCGGCTCGTCAGAGGAGAACATGCGGCGCGCCATCCGCGTCGCCGAGAGCGTCGCGCCGGCGGTGCTCTGGATCGACGAGATCGAGAAGGGCCTCTCGGGGGCCGCCGGGTCGGCCGTGGCCGACTCGGGCGTGTCGGCGCGCGTCTTCGGCTCGCTCCTCACCTGGCTGCAGGAGAAGACCTCGCCGGTGTTCGTGGTGGCGACGGCCAACCGCGTCGACGCGCTGCCGCCGGAGCTGATGCGCAAGGGACGCTTCGACGAGATCTTCTTCATCGATCTGCCGGCGTCGAACGAGCGGCGGGAGATCTTCCGCATCCACCTCGAGCGCCGCAAGCGCGACCCCTTGCGCTTCCAGCTCGACGACCTGGCCGCCGCGACCGAAGGCTACAGCGGATCGGAGATCGAGCAGGGCATCATCGCCGGCCTCTACCACGCGTTTGCCGAGGGAGGCGAGCTGACCCAGTCGCACGTGCTGCGCGCCCTTCAAGAAACGTTCCCCCTCTCCTCCACCATGGGCGAAGACATCGCGCGCCTGCGCGACTGGTCGAAGAACCGCACGCGGCCCGCCTCCGGCCTGCGCAGCGCCGCGCCGACCCCGGTCGCGTCACGACTCGGGTGATCATGGCTGGCCGCCTGACACGCTTTCTCAACCTGGAGCGGGCGCGCAAGCCCGACGAGCGCGAGCCACACGTGGCGCTGACGAAGGAGCGCTTCGGCGCCGAGCCGCCCCGGGCGGCCGACTTCCAGGCCGAGCGCGCCGCGCAGCTCGAGAGCGGCATCGAGGTGGAAACGGGGTCGGCGGCCGAGCAGCCCTTCCTGCGCTGCCCGGTGTGCGAGGCCGACAACACCAGATATGCTCTTCGCTGCCTGAACTGTGGCCGCGCGCTCGACACCGGCGAGGTGCACGCCTGGAACGAGCTGTACTGGGCCCGACGCCGGACCGAGTTGGAACAGGAGCACAAGGTCGAAGCGAAGATCGAGCTGCAGCGCGCGACGGCGCGCAATGCGCAACGTGAGCTGGGCGAAGTGCTGGCCCAGCAGGTGGCCGAGCACGAGCAGGCGCGGCTCGGCTGGATGGGCGACTCGCGCATGTACGATTCCACGCCCTGGGGAATGCGCCTCCTCAATCTCATCTCCAGCCCCGGCACGCGCTTCGCGGTTGCGATGGGCCTGGTGCTCACGTTCTTCGGCGCGGGCGCCGTGGCCTGGCGTGCGCACGACGGCACGGTGCGCGGCGTGGCGGGGTTCATCGCCCTCGCGCTCGTCAGCCTTTTCTTGCCCAACTGGCGCGGCCGCCCCCGCCGCTGGTTTTGGTGGTGACGACCATGACTCGGAACCTGATGGCTGCCGCGATAGCAGTGTTTTTGCTCGCCTCCGCCGCACGCGGCGGCGATCCGGAGGCGCTCCGGACCGAGATGCGCGAAGCCGTCGCGCAGTACAACATGGGCTAATTCAAGGACGCGCTCACACGGTTCGAGTCGATCTATCGGCGTTCCGGAGACGCACGCGCGCTCTTCAACATCGCGCAGTGTCATCGGAAGCTTGGGGAGCCGCGCGAGGCGGCGCAGAATTACAGATCGTTCCTGCGGCTCAATCCGAACAGTCCAAATGCGCCGATGGCGAGGGAACTGCTGGCGCAAGCGGACGCAGCGCAGCAGAAGGAGCAGACTCGCACCACGCCGGCGGAGCGGGCGACGCCCAAGGGTTCCCCGCCGGGCGCGGCTTCCAAGCCGGCGGGCTCATCGCCCTCGCTCCCGGAGACAGCCGCCTCCGCGGGAGGGCGGCTCCAGGGCCACGCTTCGCTCGCGGGCATCGGTCCGGCGGCAACGCACAAGGTGGTCGTCAGCAATGACGGTACGACCCCCTGGACCCAATGCGATATCCGCCTTCCGACGAACAAGCACTTCGTGCTCGATGAGCTCGAGGCGGGCGACTCCGAGTCGATCATGCTGCTCAGGTTCAAGCAGGACGGCAGTGAGTTCGACAAGCCGGTGGACTCGATCACCGTCAAATGCGATCAGGGCGAAGCCCGCTTCACGTTCGGCAAATAAAAATAATTATTTTTTTGTCGCGCTGACTTGTTTTGGGCGCGGGGGCCGAAATAGGAGTCTCGTTTTGGTACCCCGCGGGCATCATTCCCTCTGAAGCCCGCCCGGCACGCCGCTCGCATTGCTCCGCGGCGTGCACTCGTCCCTCCACTGCGCAACCATCGTCGGCGCCGGCGCGCGGATCGTCGACGTGCAGGTCGATCTCTCGCTCGGGCTGCCCGGGTTCTACCTCGTCGGGCTGCCCGACCATTCGTGTATCGACGCCAGGGTGCGGGTGCTCACGGCCATCCGCAACAGCGGCTACCATCTCCCCCAGAAGAAGATCACCGTCAATCTCGCTCCGGGGGACCTGCGCAAGGAAGGCGCCGCCTTCGACCTCGCCATCGCGCTCGGCGTGCTGGGCGCCTCGGGACTGTTCCCGCCGGTCGAAGGGACAGTGCTGGTGGTGGGCGAGCTGGCCCTGTCCGGCGACTTGCTGCCGGTGCGCGGGCTCTTGCCCATCGCGCTCGAGGCGCGGCGGCTCGGGTTCGAAACGCTCATCGCGCCCGAGCAGAACGCGTCCGAAGGTGCGCTGGTGCAGGGCCTGCACGTCTTCGGCGCGCGCACTTTGGTCGAAGCGGTGGCGATCTATCTGGGAGAGGGCGTGGCCGCCAACCCGGCCGATCCCCTCGCTCCCGCGGTTCACGCCGTGGATCTCTCCGAGGTGCGGGGACAGGCCCATTGCAAGTGGGCGCTCACCGTCGCCGCCGCGGGCGGGCACAACGCGCTCCTCATCGGGCCGCCCGGCGCGGGCAAGACCATGCTGGCCCGCCGCCTGCCGACGCTCCTGCCGGCGCTGTCGTTCGAGGAGGCAGTCGAGACCACTTCCATATGGTCCATCGCCGGCAAGCTGAACCCCGGCCAAGGGCTGCTCAGCGAGCGCCCGTTTCGCGCGCCGCACCACACCGTATCGGTGGCGGGCCTGGTCGGCGGCGGCTCTCCACCGCGCCCGGGCGAGATTTCGCTGGCGCACAACGGCGTGCTCTTCCTCGACGAACTGCCGGAATACAGCCACGCCGCGCTGGAGGCGCTGCGCCAGCCGCTCGAGGACGGCGAGGTTTCTGTCGTGCGCGCCAAGGGCGCGGCTACGCTGCCGGCCCGATTCATGGTCCTCGCCGCCATGAATCCTTGTCCCTGCGGGCATGCCATGGATGCCGACCCGGAGCGCTGCCGCTGCACGCTCCCGGGAAAGGAGAGCTACCTGCGGCGCATCTCCGGCCCGATCCTCGACCGCTTCGACCTGCACATTGAAGCGCCCGCCGTGAGCACGCGGGAATTGTCCGGCGCACCCGACGGCGAGACCTCCACCCAGGCACGCGAGAAAGTGGAGAAGGCGCGCGCCATCCAGCGCAAGCGCGGCGTTCATTGCAACGCGCAGCTGCGCGGGCGGGCGCTGCGCGAAGCGTGTGGCGCAACCGACAGGGCGCGCGGCGTGCTCGCAGGAATCATCGAGGCCAGCCGGCTCTCTGCCCGCGCCTACGACCGCGTCCTCAAGCTCGCGCGCACCATCGCCGACCTGGCCGGCAGCGGCCGCGTCAACGAGGACCACGTCTTCGAGGCATCGCAGCTGCGCTGCCTCGACCGGCCCCTCACCGGCCGCGATCCGCGCCCGCCGCTCCACATCGCGCGCGAGACCGTGACGCACAAATCCCCGGGCACGGCGCCCGGCGAACTTCCCAGGGAGAGAGCATGAGCAAGCTGTCCGACAAGCTGAAAGCCGTCGCCGCCGCCATCGGCGCCATCGAAAAACAATTCGGCAAGGGAGCCGTGATGCGCCTCGGCGAGGATCGCGAGGTGCAGCCCGTCGCGACCATCCCCACCGGCTCGCTGGGCCTCGACCTCGCGCTCGGCTGCGGCGGGTACCCGCGCGGGCGCGTCGTGGAAATCTACGGCCCCGAATCGAGCGGAAAGACCACGCTCACACTGCACGCCATCGCGCAGGTGCAGGCCCAAGGCGGATGCGCGGCCTTCATCGACGCCGAGCACGCGCTCGACGTGTCCTACGCGCGCAAGCTGGGCGTCCGCACCGAGGAGTTGCTCATTTCGCAGCCCGACACTGGCGAGCAGGCCCTGGAGATCACGGAAACGTTGGTCCGCTCGGGAGCCGTCGACCTGGTGGTCATCGACTCGGTGGCCGCGCTGGTCCCCAAGGCGGAGATCGAGGGCGAGATGGGCGACCAGCACATGGGCCTGCAGGCGCGCCTCATGTCGCAGGCGCTCCGCAAGCTCACCGCGGTCGTCTCGCGCAACAACGCCACTGTCGCCTTCATCAACCAGATCCGCATGAAGATCGGCGTCATCTTCGGGTCGCCCGAGACGACCACCGGGGGCAACGCGCTCAAGTTCTACTCCTCGGTGCGCCTCGACATCCGGCGCATCGGGGCGGTCAAGGACGGCGATCAGCTCATCGGCAACCGCACCCGCGTCAAGGTGGTGAAGAACAAGCTGGCGCCGCCCTTCCGCGAGGCGGAGTTCGACATCCTCTATGGCGGCGGCATTTCGCGGCCGCACGAGCTGCTCGACATGGGCGTCGAGCGCGGGCTCATCGAAAAGAGCGGGGCCTGGTTCGAGCTGGGCGGCGAGCGGATTGGCCCGGGCCGCGACAAGGCCGCCGACGTGCTGCGCGCGAATGCGGCCCTCGCTGCCGACCTGGAGCAGAAGCTGCGCGAATCGGCGGCCGAGCCTGGCCAGCCGCCCAAGCCGACACAGCCGGAGGCGGTGGCATGAAAGCGCTGACCTTGCAAGAGATCGCCTCGCTCGAAACGAGCCGGACGGCCCGCAGCGGACGGGGCTTCTCCATGCTGCGCATCGCCCCGGCGGGGTGGGCCGCCCTCGACGGTGAGCTGGACGTGCTGGCGACGCTGGTCAGCGCTCACCTGCGCCACACCGATTTCGTCGAGCGTCTCGCGGGCCGCGAGGTGGGTGCGGTGCTCATCGACGCGGTCGGCATGGAGGTGCAGGCGCCGCTCGCGCGCGTGCGGGCCGCCGTCGCGATGCATTTTCCCAACGCGCAGTTCCTCGCCGGATGGGCGTCGGTGGGGCCGGGCCACCAGCGGACGTGGCAGGAGGCGTGGCGGTGGGCGGGGACGCTGCTGGTAGCGGACGCCGCGGTTCCGGCCGCGGCATGAGGGGGAAGGGGAGCGGAGGCGGGCCGGCCTCGCCTCCGCTCCAGCTCCTCACCGGCGAAGACGAGCGCGGCGCGCCGCCCATGCGTGCCCGCCGGGAGGACTGGCGCATGAGCACCGTCTACCTGCGGCTCGAGGACCGCAGCCAGCACTTCGCCTGTCGCGCGCTGTGGAACACGCGACGGTCAATACAGCCGGTTGAAGTCCGCAGCTCCCCAGGCGTTGACGGCGATGCCGGCGAGAGCCAGCGCCAGGAAGAGGCGCGTGAAGCGACGTTCCCCCAGCGCGAGGAGCAGGACGAGGTACGCCGTGTAGTCGAGAGAGAAGCGGAACCCAAACTGGTACCAGCCGCTGTTCTGGTAGAAGAACCCCGGCACCGCCACGAGCGCGGTGGTGAGCCAGAGCGCGCGGTGCAGCCGCGGCTTCCCCTTCGGCCAGAGCAGGTAGAAGAAGAGCGGCGTGGTGACGAAGAGGCTCATCCCCTCTCCGCTGAAGCCGATCGTGAGCGGGTGGAACTGGATCTGCGGCAGCCGGGTGAAGGCCGCGTGCAGGTTCCGCTCCAGATACACGTAGTGGAAAAGGCCGAACTGCTGGATCTGCTGATTCACGCGATTCGCATAGAGATGGGAGTGCCCGAACTCGCTCGGGCTGCCGAATCGAAGGTAATTCGCCCAGCCCATTGGCAGCGCGACGGCGAGGATTGCCGCACCGAATGGGACGAGCTTTGGCAAGGCAGTGCGCCAGCGCGCGGGATCCCGCAGCTTGCGCCATTCCACTGGGCCGTCCGGGCTGAGCGCCTCGAAGACGAAGAATACGGCGGAGAGAGCCAGCGGCGTGCGGGTGATGGCGGCGCAGGCGACGGCCAGCCCGGCGAGCACCGGGTGCTCGGCGCGGAGCGAGGCGTGGAGGTAGAGCAACGTCAGCGTGACGCCGATGGTCTCGGCCGTGAACCAGACTTCTCCACGGATGCCGCACGACCACGCCAACGTGCCGAACCCGAGGATGAGCGCGAAGGCCGCGTGCTCCCATTCCGGCCTCGAGTCCTGGATGCGCCGCAGCAGCCGGTAGATGAGCGCCACGTTGGCGGCCGCGAACACCAGCGTGAACGCGACGTCGTTGAAGCCCAGCCCCCAGACGGCGACGAGGGGCATCATGAGCACGGCCGGGAAAGGCGGGAACGAGACGTACCAATGCCCGTCCCTCAGCACCCAGTCGTTGAGGTTCGGGGGCTGGTGATCGAGCGCGAGATGCCCGTGGAGGAACGCCTCCGCCTGGTAGACGAAGTGCGGCGCGAGCGACTGGTGCGAAAGCAGGGTGCCGCTGGAGAGCGCATAGGCGGCGAGCGAAGCGAAGAAGAGGACCAGGTCGACGCGATAGCGCGTCACCTGCTCGCGCCAACCCATGCTCAGGAGGTCCTCTGCGAATGACCAAGCGCTTCGCGCAGGAACTGCAGCGCGCCATAGGCAGCCTGCAGGCGGATCTGGCCGCGGTCGCCGCGGTACAGTGCGGCGCGCGTGCGCGTCCCGCCGGGGCCGGCGAGGGCGAGCCAGACGGTGCCGATGGGCTTCTGCGGCGTGCCGCCCGTGGGGCCCGCGATGCCGGTGATGGCCATCGTCCAGGTGGCGCCCGAGCGGGAGCGCGCTCCTTCGGCCATGGCTTTGGCGACGGACTCGCTGACGGCGCCGTGTTTTTCGAGGAGCTCGTGCGCGACGCCCAGCGCACTTTCTTTCAGCTCGTACGAGTAGGTGACGAAAGCGCCGGCCGTCCAGCGCGAGCTGCCTCCCACTTCGGTGAGGAGCTGCGAGAGAAGCCCGCCCGTGCAGCTCTCGGCGCAGCAGATGGTCTCGCCGCGCGCGGCCACCTCCTCGCCGACGGACTGCGCGAAGGTCACGCCATCCTGGCCGTAGATGTATCCGGCCAGCGCGGCGCGGCAGGCCGTTTCGACGCGGGCGAGGTTCTGCTCGGCGGTCGCGGCGTCCTGGGCCAGCGCCGCGAGCGACAGATGGTTTTCGGGAAATTTGGTGCGAAAGCCGAACCGCAATTCGGGATGAGCCTCGCGCACGGGCGCGACCAACTCGTCGAGGCGGCTCTCCGTCACCCCCACGCACTGGAGCGTGCGCGTGCGCAGGACGGCATTGCCGGTGGCTTGCACCAGCCGCGGGAGAACCAGCTCCTCCACGATGCGGTGATACTCGCGTGGCACGCCGGGCAGGAAGAAGAACTGGCAGCGATCGATGCGCAAGGCGAAGGCGGGGGCGCTGCCGTCGGGGTTGCCCAGCAACTCGGCCGTCTCGGGAACGTCAGCCTGGCGCTCGTTGTTGGCCGGCATCGGCTCGCTGCGGCGCGCCGCCCAGCGCCGGCGCATGCGCTCGAGCCAGGCTTCATCGCGGCGCATCCCCACGCCGGCAGCCTGGGCGGCACACGCCGCGGTCAAGTCGTCCGAAGTCGGGCCCAGTCCGCCGCTCACCAGGCAGAAATCGGCCCGGACGCTGGTCTCGAGGAGCGCGCGCCGGATGTCCTCGCCGCGGTCGCCCACCACGGTGGTGCGGCGGAGCGCGAGGCCGAGTGGATAGAGGCGCGAGGCGGTGACCTGCGTGTTGGTGTCGGCGATGGTGCCACGCATCACCTCATCGCCGGTGACGATGAACTCGACGATCGGCGCGTTCATGGGGCGAGGCGCTGCTTGACGAGAAGGGCCCCCCAGGTGAGCGCGCTCGCCCACACGCCCGCGAAGATGTCGTCGAGCACCACGCCGGCGCCGTTCTTCCAGCGCGGGTCCACGTCGAAGAAGCGCGCCGGCCACGGCTTGAACACGTCGCAGAGGCGGAAGAGGACGAAGCCCACCAGCGCCGGGAAGAGCGCCCGGGGGAGGAACGCCATGGTCACCAGATAGCCGGCCACCTCGTCGATGACGATGTGGCCGGAGTCCGCGACGCCGTAGTAGCGGCCGGCGCGATCGGCCGCCGCGATGCCCGTCAGGGTGATCACGGCCGTGGCGGCGAGGTACGCCCATGCGGGAAGAAAGGAGAGGGCCCACCAGAGCAGAATGGCCGCGACTGTTCCGGCCGTTCCCGGCGCGAGGGGGAAATAGCCGGCGCCAAAGAAGCTCGACCAGACGAGCGCGAGCGGCGCTTTGCCGCGATCGCCGGGGAGCCGCTTGGGCTTGATCAACACGTGCGGCGAAGCTTTGGCCGCCGATGGGACCGCGGCCTCCGCCTCCGGCGCTCTTTCGGCGTCCGCCCTGCCCTGCGGCAGGGACGGCATCATCGGTTGAGGGGGCTGGCTCAAGCGTCGGGCTCGGCGTCGTCTCCGCTGGCGGTCGCGTGGGCGGCGTTCTCGAGGGGGACTTCGTCCTCTTCGGCCGGCAACAACGGCTCCTCCAACTCGGCAGCGGCCGCTGCGGCGGCGGCGCGGGCGGCTCGGCGCCGGCGGCGGCCGAAGAGCAGCTCTTCGGCCAGCCCGAGGAGGATGTAGATGGAGAAATAGACGAGCAGCACCAGCGAGGGCCGGCCGCGCAGCGCCACGCCCACGCCCACGGCGAGCACGAGCAGAAACCCCAGCACGGTCCTGGGATTGAGGCCCGCCTCCTTGAAGGTGCGGTAGCGGATGGTCGAAACCATGAGGAACGCCAGCACCAGGACCAGCGTGGCGATGGGCCACAGGCCGATCGCTTCCGACACGGGCGCGCGCAGGTTGTGGAGCGCGACGACCAGCGCCACCAGCATGCCGGCAGCGAGCGGTATGGGCAGGCCGACGAAAAAGCGCTGCGTCCCCGATTCGTGGTGGGCGAGCACGTTGAACCGCGCCAGGCGAATCGCGCCGCAAGCGGCGTAGATCGAGCAGATGGCGATACCGGCCGTGCCCATTCCCGCGAGCGCCCACTTGTAAACGAGGATGGCCGGCGCCACGCCGAAGCTGATCACGTCGGCGAGCGAGTCCAACTCGACCCCGAAATCGCTCTGCGTCCGCGTCAGCCGAGCCACCCGGCCGTCGAACGCGTCGAAGAAGCTTCCGAAGAAGATCGCCACCGCCGCACGGTAGAAATTGTCGCCGGTCGACTCGCCCGCGCTCAACGTGATCGAGTAGACGCCGCAGAAGATGCTGCTCACCGTGAAGAGGTTGGGCAGCACGAACATCAGCTTGCGCAGATTCGGCCGCGGCTTGCGCGGCCGGCGCGCTGGCTGCTGATCCTGAGCGTTCATCAAATCGCCAACGCTAGCATGCCGCCCCCGCCCCCGCCATGCCGCCAGCGCGGGTCTGGCGTTCCGCAAAAAAATAATTATTTTTTTTCTACTCCGGACAGGCGCGCTCCCGGCGGGGGGAGGTGAAGGTGTTGCCGGACTCCATCTCGGCCATCCCCGCGCCGCAGCCCGTGTCGATGTGGAACCCGGGGTTCTCGCCGAAGCGGTTGCGCGCCAGGGTGGCGCGCGAGCGCTCGGCCACTTCCACCCCGGCGCCACGGTTGCGCTGGAAGAGGTTGCCGCTGAGCGTGCCGCGGGAGTGGTCGCCGAGGAGCAGGCCGGCACGGCCATTCTCGAACATGGTGTTCCCCGTCATGCGCAGACGTGTCCGCACGCCCGCAACGCCGCTGCCGGCGTTGCCGCGGAGGAAGTTCTGCTCCAGCGCCAGCTCGGAGTCGACGGCATAGAATCCATCGCCCATGTCCTTCTCGCGGTCGAGACGCGCGCCGGTGATGGTGTTGCCGCGCGCCGTCACCGCCGATTGGGTGATGTGCACGCCCATGGTTCCAGGGTCGCGGATGCGGTTGTCGAGCAGCGAGATGCCACCGTTCTTGTCCTTGCCGGTGATGGAGATGGCGGCCTCGGTGCCGCCGCGGGCGATCTCCACCTGCTGGACCGTGCCGCGCGAGACGACCAGCGCGACGCCGGCGTTCCGGTAATCGGTGAGCTGGCCGCCAGTCACGGTGACGTCGGCCCCGCGGAAACCGATCACCGCGTACTCGTCTTGCGAAATTCTCGCCCCCTCGACGGAGAGCCGTGCCGCACCCGCGTAGAGCGCGGCGCCCCCCATTCCCGTGAAGGTCCCGCGCACCACGCGGGCGTCTGCTCCGTCGGTCGCCTGAAGCGCGGAGAGAGACGAGCCACGCACGTCGAGATCGGTTAAGAGCCCACGCCCATTGTGCAGGACCACCGCGCGGCGGCCCGCCCCGCGCATGATCACGTTGCGCAGCTCGATCGAGCCGCCCTCCACGTCGAAGCCGCGCCCCGACGCGCCGCCCGCTACGTCCGAGACTTGCCCCCCGCTGAAGACGAGTCCAGCGTTGCGCGCGACCAGACCCGCTGTGGAGAGGCCGCTCAATACCACGTCCTCGAAGCGGTGCTCGCCGCCCCCAGCGATGTCCACGCCGACGGCGCCGCCCTCGATGGACATGCCGTAGATCTGAACGTGGTCGGCGCCGCGAATCTCGACACTCGAGGGCGACCCGACCGGGGCCAGCAGCCGCGTGCGCCCGGGGCCGCGGCCGAGCAGCACCACCGGCCGCGTAATCACCAGCCGCTCTCGCCAGATGCCCTCGTCGACGCGCAAGAGCGCCCCCGCGGGAGCGGCCTGCAAAGCGGCCCGAAGCGTGGGAAACGGGCGCCCTTCCGATCCGTCGGGTGGCACCGCCGGCGCTTCGAAAAGGGGCGGAGCGCCGATCGCGTTTAATGCCACGTCGCCCGGCGCCTGGCGGACCACGAGAACCGCGGGGGCCACCTCGTGGCTTTGCTCCGCCCACGCTCCGCCAAGTTCGCAGGCACAAGACAGCGCGCAGACGACGGCGGCGGCGAACGGTTTCGACCCGGACACGGTGTCCTCCCGGACGTCGTGTCCGGCAGCAGAAAATGCCTCTCCGACTTAAGTATGACGTACTCGGCCCTGCGGCAATCCCGTCCAACCCGCAGGCGAGGATCCACGATGACTGGTAGGATCTTCCGACCGATCCCACTATATCTTGTAGATCCGTGTTGACGGCAGGCTGCCTAGTTCCGACCCTTCGGCGGCGCGAGGCGGAGGGAATCGCGCGCCGGCGCACGCGACTCGCCGGTCCCGTGGCGCCGGACCAGTTGCTCGGGCGTGACCCCCAGTATGCGGCACACACGGGCGATGAACTCGCGCGCCTCGACGAAGAAGAGCCGGTCCCCCGCGAAGGCCGAGACGATGACGCCCCGGCATTCCGGCAGGGGCGCACGCACCGACTCGAGGTGGTAGACCATCTTGGGCAACAGGTCGCGCACGAAGGCGTCCCAGGTGGTGAGCACTACCTCGTACGAGCGCATCGCCGGCGCGTCCTCGTCATTAGGATTGCCGCCCGCCTTCTCGCGCCGGGCCCGCGCGATGGCGGCGTTGGCCTCGCGCGCCGGCACCTCGCGGAAGGCGGGCTCGAGCAGCTCGCGGAGCCTCTCCTCCATGTCCTGACGGTACTCCATTTGACCCTCCAACTCGATCATCTTCGCCCAGGCGGATTGTTCGCTACCGCGCTAGCCGGCGTTTCCCGGCGTGCTTTTCGTGCGGCCCGTGAATACTGGCAGGGAGCATCTGGAGGCGGCATCGTGGATGTAGTGGGTACTACACAGGCGCGGGGTTGCTGCACCTTCGTCTGGATGCAGGACGCGCGCAGCCCTCGGCGCGTGGTCCTGGTCCGGCCGTATCACTGCGCTGCCTGCGTGGGAGAGATGGTGCGGTCCGCGCGTTTGCAGCGCATCGCAGTTTCCGGGAGTGTGCCGATGGATCGCGTGCGCGACGTGCTGGCGCGTCAGCGACCGCAACTGATCGATCGCTGGGACCGCCAGCTGCGCGCGGCGGCGGAGGCGGGCTTTGCCCTCGACCCCGCCACGGCCGAACTCTTACCCGAACTCCTGGCGGCGGTCGATCGCGCGCTCGAACGCAGGTTTCGCGCTCCCGAGCCGGGCATGCACCCCGCCAGGGCGGAGGCCCACCGGTCGGCGACGCAGTCCAGCCTGCTGCGGGATTTTCTCTTCGACGTCACGCTGGAGAGCTACCCCGACTCCAACGCCGCCGAGCATCGGTTGCTCGCCGACGCGCTGGCCCACGCCGCCGTCGAGGTGCAGGTGCGCATGGCGGCGGAGCGCGAAGAGGAAAAGCGGCGGCGCGACAGCTCCCGCCTCGCCCGCGTGGCGCACGACCTGCGCAATTCCCTGACGGCGGCGCGGCTCGCGTTCGATCTGCTGCGGCGGAAAGGCCAGCTCGGCGACACCCGCGACGCGCGCGCGCTGGAGAAGGGCCTCGTCGGGCTGCGCGACAGCATCGAGGACGTGCTGCTCGACGAGGCGGTGGCCACGCCACGGCTCTCGCGCGTGCGGCTGGGGCCGGTGCTGAGAGCCGCGCACGAGGAGTTGGGGGCCGCTGCGGAGGGGGTACAGGTCCTGTTGACCAGGCCACCGCCGCGCCTGCACGTCGCCGCCGATCCGCGCCTGGTCCGCCCCGCGGTCCGCGGCCTGTTGCGCGCCGCGCTCCAGGTCGCGCGGCCCGGCAGCACCGTCCGTTTCGGGGCCAACGCCTCGCGCGACAAGGCGCGCGTTGCAGTGACGGTGGAAGGCTGCCGCAAGCTGCCCGGCGATCGCCTGCCCGATCTGCCCGCGCTCTCGCTCGTCCGCCGGGCTGCCCGCGCACAAGGCGGTTCCTTCGTCGCCCGCCGTTCCGCCGGCGACGGCTGCGAATTCCGCATCGAGCTTCCCGCCGCGCCGGCCGCCCGCACCGCGCATTAGCCTCACCTGAAACGACTGGCTCCGACCTGGGAACACTTGCGGCCCGCGTCACACCTGCGCAATTTGACTTGCGTTGCCCGTAAAAGGGGAGGGACCGGGTGGGCGATCCCAAGTCCAGGATTGTTGCGATCTTCAATACCAATCCCGAAGTGCTCGATCTGGTGCGCGAGTCGCTTCAGACAGCGGGCTACGCGACGGTCGTCGCCCACCTCGACGACCTGAAACGCGGGCGGCTCGACATGATCCAGTTCGTCGAGGAGCACAAGCCCGACGTCATCGTCTACGACGTGGCGCCGCCCTACGACACCAACTGGACGTTCCTGCGGCTGATGCGGAACTCCAAGGTGATGCAGGGCCGCGCGTTCGTGGTGACCACCACCAACAAGCGCGCGCTCGAGGAGCTGATCGGACCCAACGACGTGGTCGAGCTTCTCTGCAAGCCGTATGACCTGCAGCAGATCGTCGACGCGTGCAATGCCGCGTTGGACAAGCAGGTGGCCGTCAAGACTGCCTCCTAGCGCAGCCCGGGCCGTTCAAGCACGACCTGTCAGGTGCCTTTGCGCAGCTCGGTGAGGATGAGCCGCGCGATGGCCTTGAGCGTCTCGTAGACCCCGTCGCCCTTGGGCGCTATCGCCTCAAAATAGGGGATACCGGCCGGGTTGAGCAGGTTCTGCAGCTCTTCCAGCGGCGCGGCGTTGGGCAGGTCCCGCTTGTTGTATTGGATGACGTAGGGGATCTTGTCGAGGTCGTAGCCTTGCTCTTGTAGATTGGTGCGCAGGTTCTCGACCGACTCGATGTTGGCCTCGGTGCGCTCGATCTGCGAGTCGGCAACGAAGACCACGCCGTCCACGCCCTTCAAAATCAGTTTTCTCGAGGCGTCGTAGAAGACCTGGCCCGGCACGGTGTAGAGGTGAAAGCGGGTCTTGAAGCCGCGGATCTCACCCAGGCTCAAGGGCAGGAAGTCGAAGAAGAGCGTGCGCTCCGTCTCGGTGGCGAGGGAGATCATCTTGCCCTTCGCCTGCTGGTTGGTGTTGGCGTAGATGTACTGAAGATTGGTCGTCTTCCCGCACAGGCCCGGCCCGTAGTAGACGATCTTGCAGTTGATCTCACGCGAGCTGTAATTGATGAAAGACATCGGCGGCGTCTCGCTTAGTCGCTGAAGAGGTTGTCGATGTCGTCGTCGGTGATCTCGGCGAAGGGCGAGCCCGCGCCAGGGACCTGAACCTTTTTCATCAAGCCGTCGAAGATCTTGTTGAGCTCGTCGCTCGCTTTCTTCACGCGCAACCGCACCAGGCCAAGGCTGGAGCGCGCGTCGAAGATGACGACAAGAATCACGCGCCCGCCGATGATGCTGATGTGCAGGTTGTCCTTCTCGCCCTCATGGAAGAGGATGCTGAACTCCTTCTCGCCGATGAGCTTGGCGAGGCCGCCGGTGGCAGCGATATTGCCCGCGGTGAGCGAGGCGAGCGAGGTGGTGTCGAGGTTCTCCGTCGCGCCCACGCTGGCGATGAGCTGGCCGTTCTTGTCGACGAGGAAGACGATCTTCGCGTTGGCCTCTCGCGAGAGGCGCTCGCAGACCGCGCTGATCTGCTGGAACTCCTCGTCGTACATGACCATCTGCGGCTGCATTGCCAAACCTCTTGCCTGAGTGGAGTTCCTGGCATCGACGCTAACAGACGACAGGCCTTTGGTCTACAACTCCGCTCGGCACTTGCGACATAGTTGCCGCAAGAAACGCACATGTCGCGAACATGAAGATAGATGGCTTAGAGCTCGCGTCGACCCTGCAGCGCTCGGGCGAGCGTGACCTGGTCGGCGTACTCGAGATCGCCCCCCATCGGCAGGCCCTGCGCGATGCGCGTCACGCGGACGCCCAGCGGCTTCACCAGGCGCGTGAGGTAGAGCGCGGTCGCCTCGCCCTCGACGGTGGGATCGGTCGCCACGATCACTTCCTCGACGCCTTGCAATCGAGGGAGCAGCTCCTTGATCTTGAGCTGGTCGGGGCCCACCCCGTCGAGCGGGCTCAACGCTCCGTGCAGCACGTGATACCTGCCGCGAAACTCGCGCGTCCGCTCGACGGCCAGGAGATCCGGCACCGACTCGACCACGCAGATGATCCGTCCGTCGCGCTGCGGGTCCTTGCAGATGGCGCACGGATCCTGCGCCGTCAGATTGCAGCAGATCGAGCAGAGGCGCACTTCCTTCTGCAGCGCGAGCAGCGCTTCCGCCAGGTCGCGCGCGTAGTCGGGCGGGCTCTTCAGGACGTGGAAGGCGAGCCGCTGCGCCGTCTTTTCCCCCACGCCGGGGAGCTTGGCGAAAAGCACCGTCAGCCGCGCGATGGGGTCGCTCATGTCTGGGCGGGGGCGAGCGCCATCACCGCTGGAACCCCGGGAACATGCCCTGCAGGCCGGCCATTGGGTTTTCCGCCGCGGCGGCCTCCTGCGCGGCGCGCAGCGCGGAGTTGACCGCCGCCAGCACCAGGTCCTCGAGCATGGGCACGTCGCGCGGATCGACGGCCTGCTTGTCGATCTGCACCTTGAGGATCTCCCCCTTCCCGTTGGCGGTGACGATGACCATGCCGCCCCCGCTCGTGCCGACCACTTCCTTCTTGGCAAGGCGCTCCTGCGCCTCCTTCATCTGTTCCTGCAGCCGCTGCGCGTGCGCCAGCAGCTCGTTCACGTCGAAGTCCGGCATGACATCACTCCTCGCCCAGGTCCCTCACATCTTCGATCTCGCCGCCGAGAAGTTCCACCGCGCTGCGCACCGCCGGATGCTCGCGCGCCGCGGCCAGCCGGCCCGACTGCGCCGCCGCGCTCTGCTTCTGCCTCTGCTCGGCGACGCTGCCGTCGGCGGGCGCATCCTGCTCGACGATCTGCAGGGGCGCGCGGAAGCCGAGCGCCCTCTCGAAGGCCGCCTCGACGGCGGCGCGCGTCTCCTTGTCGGCGAGGATGACGGCGCGGCCGTCGCCCTTGCGGAAGCCGACCTGGACGGCGGAGCGATCGATCTTGAGGGGGACCGCGTGCTCGAGGGCCGAGGCTGCAGCGGGTTTGCGCGCGGCCTTGACGGCATCGATGAGCACGCGCCAGCGGGAGTTCAGGTCGAGAGGTCTGCGTTCGGGTTCCGGGTCGGGTTCTCGTTCTGGTTCTGATTCTGATTCTGGTTTGAGTTCGGGTTTGAGTTCGGGTTTGGGTTCGGGCTTGGGAAAAGCGCGCAGCGCCGAAGCTTCGGGAGCGAGGGAGCGGGTGATTCGAGGCGCTTCTTTTTTCGAGAGCTGTTCGACGCGGGCCACCAGTTCGGGCAGCGAGCCGGCCGGAGCGAGATGGACGGCGCGCAGCAGCGCCACCTCCAGCGCGTGACGGGGGCTGGCCGCTTTGGCTACCTCGTCCTGGGCGAGCTGGAGAAGCTCGAACACGCGCGAGAGCTGCGCCAGGTCGCGACCCTGCGCCTCTTGGGCCAACGCGCGGACCTCGTGATCGGGCAGGTCCTGCTTCACGCCGGGCAGCGCCGCCAGCACCAGGTTGCGCGCGTGCGCCGCAAGGTCCTCGGCGAGCCGCTTGAAGTCCGCCCCCGACTCGTATGCGCGCACGACGCCCGAGAGCGCGCCCGCCGCGTTCCGCTCCAGGACGGCATCGACGATCTCGCGCACCACCGACGTGTCGAGCGCGCCCAGCGTCTCGGCCGCCTCCTGGGGGGAAATCTCGCCCGCCGCCGGATCGTGCGCCGAGAAGAGCTGGTCGAGCAGGCTGAGCGCGTCGCGCATCGAGCCCTGCGCCTGCCGGCCCACCAGCGCCAGCGCGCCGTCAGAAGCCCGGACGCCCTCGGCCTGGGCGATCTCGCCCAGGCGCGCGACGATCTTCCCCAGCGACACGAGCTGGATGTTGTGCCGCTGCACGCGCGACAAGATCGTCGCCGGCAGCTTCTGCGGGTCGGTGGTGGCGAGAAGGAACTTGATGTGCCCGGGCGGCTCCTCGAGCGTCTTGAGCAGCGCGTTGAAGGCCGCGCCCGAGAGCATGTGCACCTCGTCGACGATGTAGATCTTGTAGCGGTCGCGCGCCGGCAGGTACCTGGCCGCTTCGCGCAGCGCGCGCACGTCGTCGACGCCGTTGTTGGAGGCGGCGTCGATCTCCTGCACGTCGATGTCGTTGCCTTGGGCGATCTCGACGCAGGGGCCGCACTCGCCGCACGGCTCCGGCGTGGGACCCTTCTCGCAGTTCAAAGCGCGGGCGAGGATGCGCGCGCTGGTGGTCTTGCCGCACCCGCGCGGGCCGGTGAAAAGGAAGGCGTGGGCCACGCGTCCGCTCTTGAGCGCGTTGACCAGCGTCCGCACCACGTGCTCCTGGCCCGTCAGATCGGCGAATCGCTGCGGACGATATTTGCGGGCCAGGACCAGATACGGCGTTGTCATCCGCAGTTCCGAAGCGCGTACGGCGGTGGACCGGAGACCGGGCACACGGTTGAAGCCGCTACCGTTGCTCCCTTCCGGGCCTGGCGGGTTCACGACCCGCCGTCGCCCGGTCCCCGGTCCAGCGCCCTACGCGGGCTGAGAGGAACGGACCGTCTACCACGAAGGGAAGCGGGAGGGTAGCAGCGCAAAAAACCGACCGCAACGCTAACATGCGCGCCCCGATGCGCCGCGCCCGCCTCCTCCTCGCGCTCGCCGCGGCCTGCGGCCCCGGCCTTTCATCCGACGATTTTGCCGGCGCGTTCGCGCAAGCCGTCTGCAGCGTGCAGTCGCGTTGCCGCGTCGAGGGACGCTATCTCGAGCAGGCTTGCGAGAAGGAGTTGCGCACGGTCTTCGCTCCCGATCTGGGAAAAGCGATCGCTGCCCGCCGTGCGGCGTTCGACGCCGGCCCGGCGCAGGCGTGCCTCAACGGCCTGCTGGCGCGCGGGTGCGACCCCGCGCCTCCGCCGGTGGAGCAGGCTTGCGCCTCGGCGGCGAAGGGCCTCGTCGCCGAGGGCGGCCAGTGCTTCTGGCTCTATGAATGCGCCGCGGGGTACTGCGTTCCGGCGCAGCCCGGCGTCTGTCCCGCGACCTGCACCGCGCCGGTGGGAGAGGGCGGCGCGTGCCCCGGCAAGAACAACGCCGGCTGCGACGCGCGCGCCGGCTTGCGCTGCATCGCCGGGGTCTGCTCGAAACGCCACGCGTCCACGCAGCCCTGCGTCTCCGACTCGGACTGCGCTCCCGGCCTCTTCTGCCGCGACGGCCAGGCCTGCGCCGCGCGCGGCAACGAGCTGGCTTCGTGCGGCGCGCAGAACGAGTGCAACGCCAGCCTCTTTTGCGAGCTGACCGCCAGCGGCGGCCTCTGCCGGAAGAAGGGCGAGCAGGGCAAGGCGTGCGGGACCAACGCGCAGTCCCTGGCCGTCGATCGGGAATGCGCCGCCGGCCTCGTCTGCAAAGGCTACACGCCGGCCAAGGCTGGACCCACTCCGGGCACATGCACGCCCGCAGGCGACGAGGGGGCGCCGTGCGTGGCAGCCGCGAGCATCAACGGGTGCGCGGGCGGACTCGTCTGCGCCGGCGGAAGCTGCGCCTTGAAGCCCGTCTCCGGCCCCTGCTCCGCGCAGGACGACTGCCGCGCGCGCGCCGCCTTTTGCTCCGCGGCCGGCCAGTGCCAGGCGCTCAAGGCTGCGGGCGAAGCGTGCGTGCAAGCGTACGAGTGTGAGAGCAGCTACTGCCCGGCCGCTTCGGGCACATGCGAGGAGAGCGCCGGCGCCTGCCACGAGGCCTGACGCCGCGCCGTGTCGCAGTCAGGCGCACATTCCGCGCCACATTGGGCGGGCCATTCTGATAGTTTGCGCTTCGGGTTTCCAACCCTAGCGAGGTTCGCAATGAAGATGACGTTCCTTTCCGCATCGGTTGCAGCACTCGTTCTTGGAACCGCCGCCCGGGCCCAAGAGCCCGCCAAGCCGGCCGCCACTCCCGACCCGGCGGCCACCACCCCCGCCGCCCCCGCCGCCCCCGCCGCGACTGCCGCCCCCGAGAAGACCGCCACGCCGCCCAAGAAGGAAGCTTCCAGCGATCGCCCCTACGTCGACGCGGCCATCACCTTCCTCAAGGGCTTCGCCCAGAGCCAGCGCGGGGGCGAGGCCGGCGAGACCGGCTGGGCGCTCGCCAAGGAGAACGGCGCCCCGAAAGTGGCGCTCAAGGTGGCCGGCAAGGAGATGGAGATCGACGTCGCCGGCGCAAAGAGCCCGGACGCGCACCTGATGCGCTTCCATAAAATCTCCACGCTGCGTGAAGGCGAGAAGGTCAAGGGCGTCACGGTGGAGAACGTCGATCTGAAGATCGGCGACGCCCCCCACAGCGGCAAGGCCACGGTCCTGATGGAGGAGAAGGACGGCAAGTGGATCGTCACCTCCATCGAGGTCGAGTAGCCGCAATGCCTGTCAGTTAGCGCCGATCGCTCGTGCTCGTGCGCGTGCTCGTGTCTCCGAGCGAGCACGAGCACGTCACGAGCACGAGCACGGCTCATCCGAGCAGCATATGAGGCCTCCCCCGCCCGCCGATCGCCGCGCCGACTTCCCGCACCTCTCCGAGATCCAGACGCGCTGGAACGACAACGACGTCTACGGCCACGTCAACAACGTCGTTTACTACGCGTATTTCGACACGGTCATCAATCGATACCTCATCGACCACGGCGGCCTGGAGATCGAGGCGAGCAGCGTCATCGGCGTGTGCGTCGAGTCGCAGTGCCGCTACCTCGAATCGATCGCCTTTCCCGATCGCCTCGAGGCGGGCCTGCGCGTCGGCCGGCTCGGCACGAGCAGCGCGCGCTACGAGATCGGCATCTTCAAGGGGGAGCAGCTCTGCGCCATCGGCCACTTCGTCCACGTCTTCGTCGATCGCGCGACGCGCAAGCCGGCGCCGATGCCGGACCGGGTCCGCAATGCCCTCGCGAGCCTGATCCGGTGAGGTCTCGCATGATCGCTCGCCTGTCCTCTGCGTTGATCCTGCTGTGGATCCCGGCGGTCGCCGCGGCGTCCCGCACCTTTGCGATCGACGGGAACAAAAGCAGCGCGACCGCCCATGTGGGAAAGACCGGCATTGGAAGCTTTGCCGGCCACGAGCATACCGTCGTTGCCCAGACCATCCAGGGTGAAGTGGTCCTGGATCTCGAGGGGCTCTCGCGATCTTCGGTCGACCTCATCGTCGATGCCAGGTCGCTGAAGGTCAGCGAGCAAGGCGAACCGGACGGCGATGCGCCAAGGGTCCAGCAGGCGATGAGGGGACCCGACGTTCTCGACGTCGCGCGCCACTCCACCATCCACTTCCGCTCGACCGAGGTGACAGGCAAGCAGACCGCTCCCGGCTCGTTCGATCTGACGATCGCCGGCGAGCTCTCGCTGCACGGCATCGTGAAGCCCTTCACTGTCCCGGTCCACCTCGAGGTGCGTGGCGAGACGCTGACCGCGTCGGGGAAGATGGTGGTGAAGCAAACGGATTTCGGAATCGAGCCCACCACTGCGGCGGGCGGGCTGGTCAGGGTCGAGGACCAGGTCGCGTTGACCTTCCGGATAGAGGCTCGAATCAGCGGATGAACTCGAGCAGGGCACCCCGATATCGCTCGAACGCCTCGACCTGGGGCAAGTGCCCCACGCCCTCGATCTCGACCAGCTTCGCGCCCGGTATCGCCGCCACCGCCTTGCGGCCCAAGGCGGGATAGTCGCCCAGCGCAGCGGCGACGTCCTTGGGCGCCCATGCGCGGCCGATGGCGGTGCGGTCTCGCTGCCCGATGATGAGCAGCGTCGGCGCGCGGACGCGCGGAAACTCGTAGACGACGGGCTGCGTGAAGATCATGTCCGAGGTGAGCGCCGCACACCACGCGACGCGCGCATACTCCGGGTGACGCGTCCACCCTGCCTGGAGCGCGATGAGCTTCTCGTACTCCGGCTCCCAGCGTCCCGCGTAGTAGCTGGCGCGTTGGTAATTGCGAATCGTCTCCGGCGTCGCGCGCAGCTCCTCGGCATAAGCCTGATCGATCGAGCGATAGGGGACGACGGTTTTCCAATCTTCAAGTCCAATGGGGTTGACGAGGACGAGCTTCTCGACCCGCTCGGGGAACATGAGCGCGAAGCGGGTCGCCAACATGCCGCCCATCGAGTGCCCGACGACTGTGACGCGATCGACGTGGAGCGACTCGAGGAGGGCGCGCGTCGTGTCCGCGAGGACCTGGAAGCTGAACTGAAACGCTGCCGGCTTGGTCGATTTGCCGAACCCGATCTGGTCGGGCACGACGACGCGGAAGCCCTCTGCGGCAAGCACCCGGATGGTGGGCTCCCAGTACGCGCCGGAGAAGTTCTTGCCGTGGAGCAGCACGGCCGTGCGACCGTTGGCGGGCACCGTCGGTGGAACGTCCATGAACGCGATCCGCACCTCCTGGCGCTCGACCGTCACGGGGAAGAATCGCACCGGGAAGGGGTAGGGGAAATTGGCGGCTTCCGGGTCGATCGCACCCTGCGGAACCGCCAGGGCCACGAGCGCAACGACGAGAAGCCCATGCGCAGGCGCGTGAGCGGAAATGGTCGAGGTCGTCATCGGCGCCGAGGATACGTCCACCGCGCCCGGGCGCAACCGCTACTGCGGAAAGCTCTTCGGCGGCACGTCCTGGTACCCCTTGCCTTCGAGCGACTCGAGGAAGGCAACGAGCGTATCGACCTCCGCCGGCGCGAGGCCCAGCTTGATCACCGTCGGATCGAGCCACCGATTGCGCACGCCGCCCTTGTCGTAGTGGAGGACAACGTCCTTCAGGGTGGCGAGCGATCCGTCGTGCATGTACGGCGGGTGAAGCGAGACCTCGCGCAGGGTCGGCGTCTTGAAGGCGCCCACGTCTGCGTCGTTCTTCGTGACCGCGTAGCGGCCCAGGTCGGTGAAGCCGGCACGCGCCGCGGCGCCCCTCTTGCTCGAGCTCTTCTTGCGGTCGAAGCCGACGCCCACGTTGTGGAACTGCGCGTCGGAAAAGTTCGCCCCGGTGATGTGGCATGAGGCGCAGTTCGCCTTCCCTAGAAAGAGCTCGCGTCCTTGCTTTTGCTGGGCAGTGAGCGCGTTCTCGTCGCCGGCCTCGAAGCGGTCATAGGCCGAGTCGCCCGACATGCGCGTTGCCTCGTAGCAGGTGATGGCATCGGCGATGCGCTCGATGTCGATCTTGTCGTCGCCGTACGCCTCGCGGAAAGCCTTCCTGTACCCAGCGAGCCCGGCCACGGTCATGACCACGGTCGGGTAATCATTTGCCATCTCGAGCGGGTTCGCCATCGGGCCCTTGGCCTGCTCTTGCAGGGAGACCGCGCGGCCATCCGCGAAGAAGACCGGGAAGATGCTAAAGGCCGCATTGACGAAGCTCGGCGCCTTGCGCGTGCCAGTCTTGCCGCCGACCCCGGTCGAATGCGGCGTCAGCTCGCCGAAGGCGTGCTCCGGCAAGTGGCAGCTCGCGCAAGACACGGTCGAATCCTTGGACAGGCGTCTGTCGTAGAAGAGCCAGCGGCCGAGCCGCACCTTCTCCGGCGTCGGTTTGTACGGAAGCTCCGACAGATCTCCGTTCACGCCCAGGGGAACGCTGGGTAGCGGAGCGACGGGCGATTCCGCCTCCCACGCTGAGGGCGCCTCGGCGCGGGCGACGGACCCGGCGGCAGCGAGCGCGAGAGCGAGGACCAGGGTTCGCATGCAAGCAGCTTCGCACGATGAGTGCCCGATCATGAAGGTAGGAAAGCACCTTTCACGGGCGCGGTGATGGCGGAGAGCGAGGGATTCGAACCCCCGATACCCTTCCGGGTACTCCTGATTTCGAATCAGGTGCCTTCAGCCGCTCGGCCAGCTCTCCGAAATAGTAGTGACGCGATCTAGCACAGGTTTGGCGGAGAGGGTGGGATTCGAACCCACGATACGTTTCCGTATACGCGCTTTCCAAGCGCGCGCCTTCGGCCGCTCGGCCACCTCTCCCAAGACGACTATCTCCTCCTCGATCTGAAGAACTCCTTGAGAAGCTCCCCGCACTCCGCCGCCAGCACGCCGCTCTCGACCTCGACGCGGTGGTTGAGGCGCGCGTCGCGGACGATGTCGAAGAGCGTTCCGGCCGCGCCCGCCTTGGGATCGGGGACCGAGTAGACGAGGCGATCGACGCGCGCGTTCACGAGCGCGCCGGCGCACATCGGGCACGGCTCGAGCGTCGCATAGATCGTCGCGCCGGTGAGCCGCCAGCGCCCGAGCGCCCGCGCCGCCTCCTGCAGCGCCAGCACCTCGGCATGCGCCGTCGGGTCGCGCAACTTTTCGCGCGCGTTGCGCCCGCGGCCGACGATGCGTCCTTCAAAGACCACCACCGCGCCGATGGGCACTTCGCCCTCGCCGGCCGCGATGCGGGCCTCGGCGAGCGCTTCCGCCATCCAGGTCGCGTCCATGGTTGCCAAAGAACAGGGGCGCGGGGTTTAGCACGCGCCCTTCCCGCCCGCAACCGTGCACCGTGCGGTTGTCTGGCCGCTCGGGCCCTCCCTCGTTCATGAGCGAATCGCCATCATCCCGCTAGTGGGGGGACGATGCGACATGTCGTGCTGATCGCCGGGGCGGCGCTGGCCGTCGCGTGCGGACCCGCTTCGAGAACGGCTGCGCGAACCTCGCCGGCCGAGGGAACGGACGCCGGCACGACGCCAGCCGGCACCGCCGATGCGGGCACCACCCAGGTGCAGATCCAGCTTCGGGCGCCCGAGGCGGGCCGCCTCTATCACGGCGTCCTCCCCGAGGGGACGACGGAGCCCGACAGCGATATCTCTGCCGCCAACCTCGACGCCTACGAGCGGACGACAGGCCGCAAGGTCGCCTACGTGTATTTCTCCCAGGAGTGGTTGCGCTCGCGCCTCTTCCCCGCCCACACCGCGGGGTGGATCCGCGATCGCGGCGCAGTTCCGTTCATTCGCTTGATGATGCGCAGCCAGCGTCGGCCGCTGGTCACCGATCCGGTCTTCACGCTCGACCGCATCATCGCCGGCGAGTTCGACGCCGACCTCTCCGCCTGGGCCGACCAGGCCCGCGCCTTCGGGCCGCTCGTCGTCGAGTACGGCACCGAGGTGAACGGCGACTGGAACGTCTGGAGCGCGCCGTACAACGGCGGCCTCGACATCGGTCCGGAAAAGTTCAAGCGCGCCTACCGGCACATCGTCCAACTGATGCGCGCCCGCGGCGCGACGAACATCACCTGGGCGCTCCACTACAACTCACAGAACTATCCGGAGGACCCGCGCAACGTCCCCGCGTCGTATTACCCCGGCGACGACGTAGTCGATTGGGTGGGCATCTCGGCGTACGGCTCGGAGCGGTCGACCGACCATCGCTGCCCCACCTTCCGCTCGCTCGTCGACGACATGCTGCCGCAGCTGCGCGCGGCGACGGCGGTGCGGCCGCTGTTCATCTTCGAGTTCGGCAACACGAGCAACAACCCCGGCTGTCCGGCCGGGCCGTGGGTGCAAGCCGCGCTGGGAGACCTGCTCTCTGGCCGCTGGCCGGACGTGCGCGGCTTCTGCTGGTGGAACGAGCGCTGGAACGACAACGGCGCCGCCGGCACCGATATGCTGGTGCAGGACGACCCGTCGGTCGGCGCGGCGTTCTTCGACGCGCTCCACGGGCCGCACGCCTCCAGCGTGGTCGACGCTCCGCTGCTCCAATGAAATGGCGGGCCCAGCAGGATTCGAACCTGCGGCCTTCGGATTCGTAGTCCGATTCGGCGTGTGGGCAGGCCACGGCTTCAGAGGGAGAACGCTTCGCCGAGGAGGCGCGGGAGCCCGCGAAAACGGTACGCGAAGCACAGCCCGAAGCACACTGGCCGGTCCTGCAGAGCTCGACCTTGCCCGACGGGAGGATCTTTAAGTCCAACAAACGGAGCGAAGGTGCCCCTGCCAACCGATCAGATTGTCTTCGCCGAGGATGGCGGTGGCGTCGCCCGTGTGGGTTTCGGCGGGATGAGCGCCGGGGGAATGGAAAACGGCCAGCTGGTCTTCTACCGGGTTCGTGACCTCCAGCCCGCGGAGCTACTGTCCCCCCAGCGTGGTCGAAGGATGACGCTTGAGCCACGCATGGTTGCCTCCATTGCCGTCGACGGCCAAGTTCGCCTTTCCGACCTTCAGTGGCGAGCCGCCACGGAAGTCATCTCGCTAGAACTCGCTCAGCTTCGTCGTCAGGTGTCAGAATCGAGTGGGCGCCGCGCGTTAGAAAACGCGACGGGTTCCTCGAAAAGAGCGATCTTGGTATTCGTGGCTGAACACTCGCTCAAGAGCCGGAAGCGCGTTCTCGAAGTGGAGGACGATCCCGATATCCGCGAGATGGTGTCGGAGCTACTCCTGAGCGAGGGCTACGAGGTCGTGTCGGCAGTGCATGGTAAAGACGCAATCGAGAAGATGGAGGGCGGTTTCAGTCCCGACGTCATCCTGCTCGATCTCATGATGCCGGTACTCAACGGCTTCGATGTTCTCCGGGTACTGCATCGAACGCCGCGTTGGTCATCGATTCCCGTGGTGATTGTGAGCGCGAAGCAGGGTTACGACGCCGTCGATCTCGGGACTGCGGCGATCATCCGCAAACCCCTTGATCCCGACGTACTCCTCAACACGTTACGGCGGTTACTGAGTCGCGCTCCGGCAACAATTCCTCAATAGCTGCCCGGTGAAAGTGTCCGGCGCTCGCCTAAGCGCCGCCTTCGCGCCAGCTCGCGAACTCTGGCGCGCCTCGACACGGGCCGCACGCCGCGGCCGCCGCCACGATGGTGAGGAGCGTGTGCCCGAGCGTCACGCCGGCTCTTCACGCAGCTTGAGCAGGTAGTCCCACGAGTAGCTGCCGGTCGAGTGTCCGTCGCTCCAGTCGATCTGCACGGCGTAGCGGCCGACCTGGTTCATCCCCTGCGCCTTCACGCCCTCGCGCACCTGCGAGTCGCCCACCGCGCGCTTGCCGCTCCACTCCTCGACACATTCCGCGCAGGGGCAGCGGGCGCGCAGCCAGCGAGGCGGGAACTTCGATTCCTTCCCGTCGTCCCAGCGCACGAGGAGGTTCCCCTCGTTGTCGAAGGCCAGATCGGTGGGCCGGACCAGCGGTTTCTGCGGCTTGATTTTGTCGAGGAGACCCATGCGTAGTTCATAACGCAATCTGGTAAGGAACGGGCATGTTGCACTCGGGAATCCTCTTCGACGCGGTCGCCCTGCCCTACGACCTGCTCACGCGCCACCCCATCTGGGAGCGCCACTGCGCGCAGATGGCCGCCGCGCTGCCCGCCGGCGCGCAGCGCATCCTCGACCTGGGGTGCGGGCCGGGCAACTCGACGGCGCACCTCGGGCCGGGCGCTTGGGGGGGATTATTCGCTGGCGATGCTGCACAGGAGGCTAACACGCAGACGCCACGCGAGCTGTCCCGTTCAGTCAACAGCTGGAGACCGAGCCCCGGCCGACGGAGAATGGTTCGCACGGCTCAGCGAAGGAGGAGCTGTTCGGGACCTCGAGGTCTTCTACAACCCGCCCACCGCCCCAAGGAGCAATCCGCATGTCACGCTTCCAGAAGCCGTCCGACGAAGAACTGCGCTGGAAGCTCAGCCCCGACCAGTACGCGGTGACGCAGCACGAGGCGACCGAACCGCTCGTCAAGATCGGCCCCATCCCGCCCGGGGCGGAGCTGCACGGGACAATCACGGCCATCAGCGCGCCCGATCTGATGCTGGACGGCAAGACGACCGTGGTCACCGACGACAAGACTTCCATCGTGCGGGAGACCTCTCGCTTCCCTTCTCTGCGCTGACGATGGGCGTAGATGGTCGCGGTGCCCTGAAGGGCTGCGAGGCCTGGGTTAAGCAGATCGGCGCGATGTTCTAACGGTGGGCTCCGCGACCAGATAGTCCATCAGCTGATCGGCTTGGGCGGTGGCCATGAACTCATCCCACGTGGACAGCGAGTGAGGATACCGCCCGGAAGCTTGCCTGGATGGGGCTTCCGCTGGAGGTCAGGTCTACGTCGTACGACACAAGGTCCTGCCTCTCGCGCAGCACGGTGCGCCGCTACCTTGAGGGCGCCGAGCCGGGCGAGCGCAAGCTGGCTGCCGCGCTGACTGCGCGGAAGCCTTTGTTCGCCTTCAGGACTTCGAGTTCGAGGCGGGCATCACGCGGCAGACCTGGCGGAAGATGTCCAGCTCCTCGAGCGCCTTGCCCGCGCCGATCACGACCGAGCTGAGCGGGTCCTCGGCGAGGAACACCGGCAGGCCCGTCTCCTCGCGGAGCAGCGCATCGATTCCCTTCAAGAGCGCGCCGCCGCCCGCGAGCACGATGCCGTGGTCGGCGATGTCGCCGGCGAGCTCGGGGGGCGTGCGCTCGAGCGTACCCTTCACCGCCTCGACGATGGCGTTGACCGGCTCGGTGAGCGCGTCGCGGACCTCATCGGAGCTGACGGTCAGCGTGCGCGGCACGCCGGCGACCAGATCGCGTCCCTTGATGTCCATCTTCAGCACTTCGTCGCTCGGGTAGGCGTTGCCGATGGTCATCTTGATCAACTCGGCCGTGCGCTCGCCGATGAGCAGGTTGTACTTGCGCTTGATGTGCTGGATGATCGCCTCGTCCATTTTGTCGCCGCCGACGCGCACGCTCTTTGCGCAGACGATGCCGGCGAGGCTGATCACCGCGACGTCGGACGTGCCGCCGCCGATGTCGACGATCATGTTGCCGGAGGGCTCGGTGATGGGCAGGCCGGCGCCGATGG
>WNFC01000836.1_pt1 | contig 39882 bp, 31 predicted proteins | sample 5400541 | NCBI WGS metagenome assembly WNFC01 (sample SAMN13153342, study PRJNA577476) | soil metagenome | isolation source: 120 cm saprolite under Douglas fir tree site 2 hole 2 replicate 1 | place: USA:California | collected 2015-04-18 | reverse complement strand
GTACTCTGTGGCGCTCCAGCCGTTAGAACCAAAATCCTCTCCACGAAGAAGAAGGGGCCTGGATGCAAGCACTAATCGAGGTCTCACGGAGAGGAGTGGAGAAGTGTTTTGCTTGACATCCTCTCTCATAGGATGAGCGCTATGGCTGTTCTCGACAGTTGACCGATCTGCTTGCCGATGTATGAGATACGATAAGGGCGTATGAGCCTCGGTCGGTATGCATCGAGAAAAATTAGCGATAGGCCCTACGAGGGTGAAAAGCTTGGCGAGGAAGGATTCCCGCTAGCGTGCGACGGAACGCCGGACTGGCAATTGCTGTACTCATCGGCTCACACTAATGTCAATTTACGCGGTTGTAGTGTGCTTTCTCGCTCGGATGGGGTGACCTCGACAGTTTTGATCCGGCATTGCCAATGAGTTATCTAAGTCCAAGTACTGCGGACATGTTTCAGATCCTGAGTCTCTTTCGAAGTAAAGCTAAGATGCCTATCAGCCCTGTCCCCATCAACCCCAGGGTACCCGGCTCCGGAACGGTTGTAAATCCCGCGCTGTCGGCGTAGTAGGATCCGTCGAAGAAGTGAAAGGTCATCTTTCCGAATGCGCCTCCACTCACATCAAGGGGCTCGTTGGTACCGAGGTTCACCATGAGAACTGAAAAGTCAACCTCCACTGGAACCGTGAAGTCTCTGCCGTTAGTCGGAAGCGTGATACTGCTTAAAAACAGTGTGCCGAGGGAAAGAGGGCTGAGCTCGTAGGAGTTGCCACCGACCTGGAGGACGCCGCCCGAAACGAACAGATCGGTTGATCCTCCCAATGTCGAGCCCGGTGCGTATGCCTGGTTATTGAAGAAGTCGTACGCAACTCCGCCCCCAATCCCTATGGTGACCCCGCCTCCTCGTTGCAGAAATCCAAAGTTGTCTCCGCTACCATCGTTCGGAGTAAGACCAATAATGGTGTCTGCAAACGCGCTGCCCGACATCAGCACAAACAGCATCGGAGCTGCCCAGAGAAATCGTTTCATATCTCCTCCTTGTGGGGAATGGCTGAAATGGCGAGGTGTTTCACGACCTGACCTCCCCTGATGCTCGGATGGTCAAGAGCTGGTGCGAGGAATTTTACACCCAATTGTCAATGGTAGATGTGTTCTTTTCTGTGTACAGAAAACGCCGTAAGGCCAGCCGGCGGCTCGCGTTGATGTTCGTCTGCGCCCATCCTGCGATCGAGCCCGGTATTCGCGCGCCACTGATGCTGCAAGTTGTGCTTGGGCTAGATGCGAAGGCAATCGCGTCGGCATTCCTGATGTCTCCGGCAACCATGGGTAAACGACTTGTCCGGGCGAAGGACAAAATCCGGCAGGCCGCTATCCCATTCAGTGTGCCAGATCGCCAGCAACTTCCCGGCCGGGTGGAGGCCGTACTGGGCGCGATCTATACCGCCTTCACAGAAGGGTGGGCCGATCCGGGCGGCACGGATATCGTCCGTCGTGATCCCACAGATGAAGCATTCTTTCTAGCCAGGCTCGTGGCCGAGCTACTACCGCAACAACCAGAGGTGCTGGGCCTGCTTGCCCTGATGCTTCACGTGGAAGGCCGCCGCGGGGCGCGCCGCAACGCGCAAGGCGAGTACGTGCCGCTCGCAGATCGCGGAGTTTCCACACGCTTGGATCAAAGAGCGCTGCGGCTTACGGCAGTTCCGGTGTCGAAACCGCCTGAAGGTAGCCATGGAAGCCACTTGGGCGTGCCTCAGCTACAACCTGACAAGGTGGTTCAGCATACGACGAAGCCCAAACCTGGCAACCGCGTCCACTTAGGCCGCTAAACCAAACTCCCTCGCGGACGGAAGCCGGATGTCCTACTCACCAGCCACTCCTAACCCGCGCCCACAACGCGATGGCGAATCTTCCACAATCCCGCGAAGCAAAAATCGATTTCTTCACAGCTTCCAGTCCCCGAGTTTCTCCAGCGGTTGGAAACAGCAGCGTTTATACTTGCGGTTTTAAAGTGGCCAGCCCGCCGGGATTCCGTGATTTTGGTTTCTGGAATTCACCGTGAACATTGACAGAAGAATAGTGCCCTCAAAAAGGGAAGCGGGGTTATATTGTTTGGAAAAGTATATTCGATAGTCGAGAGATGTCGCTGAGGGCACTAGAGTCGCTTGAAGACCTTCAGCCCTGCTGGAGTCTCCGCAGGCTCGAGCCGTCAACGAGGCGGATGCCGTTCACCTGAGCCAAAGCACGGGCTGATTGGGTAAACGTTCCGCTTGTTACGACCCATCCTTCGTCAGCTTTGTAGAATTTCAAAGCACCGGCGATTTCTTGAACCGCCGCATTTCCGACACTACCCTTGTATCGCTTAGCTTCCACCGTAATGGCTCGACACTCTGACCTGGTCCTCCCGATTACGTGTTGTTCATTCTCTGGGAGTGATTGGTGGTGGAGTCGCTGGAGATCCGACTCCCCACCCTTTAAAAGGGTTGATCGGCGCAATCACCCGGGGTGCAATGCCATTGCAAACTGGCCCGGAATATCCCCCAAATCACCCTCTTTCGGATGGCCGACCTCATGGCTATAATAGCCATGAACGGAGATCACCCTAATGCGAAGCGTCAATGTTGCGGAACTCAAGAACCGGCTGAGTAAATATCTCACGTTTGCCAAAGGCGGTGAGGAGATCGTCATACGGGACCGGAACCTGCCTGTGGCAAAGTTGGTTCCTTTCTCCGCAGACGAGGGTAGCGAAGAAGAACTACTGTTGGTCGCTGCCGGCAAAATGCGGCTGCCCAAAACCCCCGTCGAGGTGGACGAACTGTTGAGAATTCCGACCGGAAGAGTGGGTGCGGGCGAGGGGATACAGGCACTCCTCGATGATCGAGAAGAATCGTTATGAGCAAACAGGCAGCTTTCTGGGACGCAAGCGCATTAGTTCCCTTATGTGTGCACGAGGCGACCAGTCGGCGGGCCCAGTCTCAATTGCGGAAATTCATGCCGGTAGTGTGGTGGGGGAGCCCGGTTGAAGTTCACAGTGCAATCGCTCGACTGCATCGCCTGGGGAAACTGAAGGATGCTGAGAAACAAGGGGCTCTGTCCCGTCTCGATCTGCTGGGTCGCGGATGGAGAGAGATCCTTCCGGGAGATCATGTGCGCGATCTGGCCGGGCGCCTCTTGGATGCTCACGAACTGCGAGCGGCTGATAGCCTACAACTCGCCGCGGCTCTGACCTGGTGCCAACAACGTACGGCGAAGAGAGACTTTGTGTGTGCAGATGAGCGCCTCTCCAAAGCCGCGATAGCGGCTGGCTTCTCCGTCCTGGAGCTTTCCTGAGCTGTTCGCTAGTCCTTGTCTGGAAGACTTTCCAAACACATCTGCCCCAGTCTGTGGGGTTGCGCGATTGCAACCCACTTGCGCGTGAATTTGGTTCCCCAGGCCTTCCCTTACGAATTGCGATTCGGCCGCAAGAGCTCTTTCTAACTACTTTTAAGTCACAGGAGGGCTGAAATGCCGAGAAGTGTAAACAAAGTCATCCTTGTCGGGAATGTTGGCAAAGAGCCGGACGTCAGATATTCCCCGAGCGGCACTCCGGTCGCCAACTTCAGCCTTGCCACCAACGGAAGGTTCAAGGATCGAAACGACGAAAGGCAAGAGCGGACCGAGTCGCACAGCATCGTGGCGTGGCAGCGCCTGGCGGAGATCGTTGGGGAGTACGTTGTCAAAGGCTCCAAGGTGTACGTCGAAGGCAAGCTCCAGACCACAGCTGGGAAGACCGGCAGAGCGGCGAGAAGAAGTACCGGACCCAGGTTGTCGCGCGCGATCTCGTGCTTCTCGACTCGCGAGGGATCTACTTGGCGCAGCACCGCCATAATCTGCTCTTTCCCATGGCGCGACCCCAGCGCGGCAAGCTTCATGAAATAGCTTCTAGTCAATTTCGACGGACCGAGATGACAGAGGCGGTGTAGCGATCGCCGCGCAACAACGAGACGCTGTACTCGATGGCAATGCTTTGCATGTCGTATGTTGTTTCCTTGATGACCAAAATGGGGCTGCCCGCCTCCGCTTCCAGGACCTGCGCTTCTTCGCCGGCAACTGCGGCTCCAATGACTTCCTCGGCCCATTGCAGTTTGCGTTTATAGGTGTGCTCGAAAACGTGGTACAGCGACTGCTTCTCCAAGTCCTGCTTGTCGATTCCCGCGAAGATTCGCGCTGGAAGATAGCTGGTTACCACGGCGACGGGTTCGCCGTTGACGAAACGCAGGCGCTTGGCGCAGAAGACGCGTTCTCCGGGAGTAAGCTTCAGCGCCTGGGCGACTTCGAGTTCGGGTTCGAGCAACTCCATGCTCAGTAGCTTGGCCGAGGGCACCAAGCCTCTGCGCCGCATCTCCTCGCTGAACCCGCGCAGTTGCTGAAAATTCCACGGTACACGTCCGGAGCCAATTACCGGCCGCTTGCCTTTCGCGATGACCAGCAGGCCTTCCGAGCGAAGTTTCTGGAAAGCTTGCCGGACAGGCATCTTGCTGACCCCCAGAAAACGCGCGATGTCGCCTTCCGAGCAGAAAGTTTGGCCTTGTTTCAACTTGTTCTTCTTAATGAGCTCTCGCACGTGATCCACGATTTGCACGTAATAGGGTACGAAACTGCTGCTATCGATGGTTAGACCGAGCTGTTCTGCGATGGGAACATCATCCGCGCCGTCGCGTTTGGACATCATAAGCCTCCAGTTCTGCGACAACATTACTACATAACATACAATGTATAAAAGTATTTAAGTTTCAGCGATGCGTTCCTGCAAGTCTCCAACTAAAACCATAATTCGATATTAACTAACTAGACTGTTAAGTGTAGCTTACACGATATTTGTGTGTCTGGGTTGCAACCTGCGAAACGCAGGCTCACTAATTTATCTTGACAACATATATGCATAAGCGGTTGATAGTGTTTGTCGAAAAATCATCTGCCTCGGAGCCTCACCTAATGATTCCCAAAATTTATCTCCGCAAATCTCACGGAAACCTGGGTTGGGCGATCTTGATCGCCTTCACGCTTGTGCTTGCTGCACCTTCGATTATTCATGCCCAAGTGGAGTCTGGCTCCATTGTTGGGACGGTACGAGATTCTTCCGGGGCGGTAGCCGCCGGCGCGTCCGTCACCGTAACCAGTACTGAGACGAACATCGCGCGGAACGTGAAAACCGATGCGGTCGGAGAGTATGCGGTCACGTTGCTCAAGGTCGGAACATACTCGGTCAGCGTCGAGCATTCGGGGTTCAGAACCTCTGTCCAGAACGGGATCAAGCTGGATGTGAATCAGGTGGTTCGCATTGACGTGACACTGGCCCCCGGCGAGGTAGCGGAGAAAGTAATAGTGACGGCCGACGAGCCGCAGGTCGAGGCGGACACTTCGTCGATTGGGCAAGTCCTCGACGAAAACCGCGTCCACGAGCTGCCGTTGAACGGCAGGAACTTTATGGCGCTTGCATATCTCAGTCCCGGCGTCAACGCGGGTCCGACGGGCAGCGTGCAGTCGGGCAATATCCCTGAGAATGAGCGCGACAACGGCGCCATCCAAGTGAATGGCTTGACGGCCACAAACAACAATTACTTGCTGAACGGCTTCGACAATAACGAGCAGCAGATTGGATTTGAGCTCATCGAACCTCCCATCGACGCCATCCAGGAGTTCAAGGTCCAGACCAACACCATGGGCGCCGACATGGGGAAGGGCGGGGCGGTGGTCAACATCGTCCTCAAGTCGGGAACGAACCAGTTTCACGGCAGCGCATTCGAATTTCTCCGGAACTCCCGGATGGACGCCAAAAACTATTTTGACGATCCGACGCTGCCGATTCCGCCGTTCAAGCGGAACGATTTCGGAGGTACGTTTGGTGGGCCGATCGTCAAGGACAAGACCTTTTTCTTCGTCGATTACCAGGGAAGGCGTATCCGCCAGTCGCAGACCGACCTCTCGCTGGTGCCGACACTGCCCATCAGCACAAATCTCGCAGGTAATGTAACGGATCCCCGGACCGGGCAAACATTGACACCGGCGCAGCTCGACCCGGCCAACGCGAATACGCCGAACGGGCTTCCGATCTGTCCAGATGCGAACTTTGCTTCATCCTGCCTGGATCCTGCGGCGGTGAATGTGTTGGCGCTGTATCCCTCGCCCAACGCAAATCATGGCGGATACAACTTTCTTTCCAACCCTGTTTCGAAAAACAATCAGGACTCATTCGACGCCAAGCTCGATCACCAACTCACGTCGAAAGACAGTTTTTTTGCGATGTTCAGCTACGGCAATGTGGATGCGCTGAAGCCAGACCCTCTGCCCGGATTGGCTGGCGGAGGCTCGTTTACCGGAAATATCAACAATAAGGCGTTGATGGGCGGCCTCAGCTTTGTGCACATGTTTTCCACGAACAAGATCAACGAGCTGAAAATCGGCTACACGCGTTACTTGGTGGACGCGATTCCATTTTTCACCGGCCAGCCAATCGCCAGCCAATTGGGCATTCCGACCATGAACCCCACAATTGGCGGGTTGCCAAATCTCGCCATCTCGGGTTTCAATTCACTGGGCAATGGCGACTGGTTCCCTGAACGCCTTCACGAGAACAACTACCAACTTCTGGATTCGTTTACCTATATCAAGGGGAAACATTCCTTCAAGACAGGCATCGATCTGCGCCGCCGAATGCATGGTTTTTTGCAGACCCAAAGCGGACACGGCGACTTCGGTTTCACGGGACAATTCACCGGCAATTCACTGGCGGATTTATTGCTGGGTTACCCGTTTGCAGCGGCCGAGACCGGACAAAAGGGATTGTTCGGCATGAGGTGGTGGGAGTTCGCCAGCTACGTCATGGATGACTACCGGGTCACGCCGAAACTCACGCTCAACCTGGGCGTTCGCTACGATATCTACACTCCGCAGGTGGAGCAATTCAATCGCCTGGCTAACTTTGATTTCGCCACAGGAGTATTTGTGCAACCTGGCGTGACGCCGGGCACCAGCCGGTCTGGCAACGTGGTCACGAATTATCACAACTTCTCTCCCCGCATCGGCTTTGCCTATACACCGTGGGACAGCAAGACTGTCGTGCGCGGCGGATACGGCATGTTCTACGATTTGCAGGCCACCCAGAGCGACGCCGAACTTGCCTATAATCCTACCGGGCTCTACGGTACGCAGAGCATCCAGCTGCCTGCAGGAGCTACAGCGCCAGTGCTACGGCTCCTGACCGGCTTTGAAAATCCCGGCAACCCCACGGGCGCTTTGCCGTTCCCGACCTTGAACGCTCCCAGCGGGCGAGCCAGCGCGGCTTTGTTTCACAATCCAACCACCTATATCGAAGAGTGGAACCTGAATCTGGAGCGCCAGCTCATGAAGGACACCATATTACAGGTTGGATATGTGGGCACGCGTGGCGTGCATCTGGCACAGCTCAGGAATTTGAACCAGGCGACTCAACCCCTGGACTCAAACTTTGAAGCTTGCCCAGTGCCTAGCGATCCCTCGTGCCCGGGGCTGCCATCGAACTTCGGCCGTCCGTACTGGAGCACAGTTCCGAATATCTCGCAGATTCGCACCGAGGCTCACGACCTGAGTTCGATCACTCATGCTCTGCAGGTGCGATTTGAAAAGCGGTTCTCCGCCAACTGGAGCATGCTGAACAGCTATACGTATCAGCACTCGATTGGTCAGTCAGAAGAGAACGAGTGGGCGGAGCCGCAGAATACTTACAATCTGAGGGCCGAGCGCGGCAGTATTGCTCCGGACTATCGTCACCAGTTCAGTTCGGCGTGGTCTTATCAATTGCCGTTTGGACCGGGGCAGCGGCTCTTCAATGGCAGCGGACCTCTGCACTGGATTGCGGAGGGCTGGCAATTGAATGGAATTATTGCGATGTATTCGGGCCAGGCATTCACTCCTTATATGTCGTATGACCCGACCAATACTGGCTCGGGAGGGCCGCGGCCCGACGTGGTCGGCAACCCTTACGACTTTTCCAACGTCACTGGATTTGACGGAGTAGCTCTCGCCCCGGGCGATCCATGCTTCGGTGTGACTCACCAAACCGTGAATTGCTGGTATAACCCCGGCGCCTTCGCAACGCCGCCTCTGGCTGTGGTCAACGGCGTTACGCAGACGAATGCGCACCAGTTCGGCAATGCGGGTCGCGGAATTCTGCGCGGGCCGGCGGTTTACAACACGGACTTCTCGGTGTTTAAGAACTTCAAATTCAGTGAGAGAACAAACTTGCAGTTGCGTGCCGAGATTTTCAATCTTTTCAATACGCCTGAATTCGCGCCTCCCGTCAACCCGGCGGTGGACGCAGTTCCCCCATCCTTGTCAAGTACAGTAAACACGTCGCGGCAAATCCAGCTCGCGGTGAGAGTGACGTTCTAGACTGTTTCATTCCGCGCCGTTCCAACTCTGTTTTACAGCATGGTTGGAACGGCGGCGGAGCCTCAACAGGCCCAAGGAATTCGGGCCCAAGAAATCAAGCGAGTTGGAATCATGCAATATTGCCGGAGGGCGTGATGTCGATCAAGAATTGTCGCTGGCTGCGGTATGGAAGCTTTGCAATTGCCGGACTGATGTTCGCGCAGTTCCCACTATTGGCGCAGCAATCGGCGCATTCCTCTCCGCCTTCGCAGCAGAAGAGCGCTGCTGTCCCGGAAAAATCAGCGGCGCAAAAACTGCCCGCAGTTCATCTCGACGGAACCTATTTCACCCGCGACGGCAAGCGGTTTATCCCTGTGGGCGCGCACTGGGTTCCGGCTAAAGCCGCGATGCAGTGGCCGGTGCAGTGGGATCCCAAGGATATCGAAGCCGATTTTGCCAAGATGCACGAACTCGGCTACAACGTCACCCGCTTCGACATGATGTGGGCCTGGTTCGAGCCGCGTCCCGGTGATTACAATCCGGTGGCCTTTCAGCAGCTCGACTACCTGGTCTCGCTCGCTCACAAGTATCAGATTTATCTTCACCCCAGCCTGTTCATCGGCGGCGAAGTCGGCGAAGCTTACTGGGACGTGCCATGGCGGCATGGGCGCCATCCGCATGCCGATCCGGAAATGTTGCGCCTGGAAACGAATCTGGCCGCCGAGTTCGGCCGGCGCTACGCGAATGAGACCGCAATCATCGGCTGGGATCTTACCGACGAGCCGCCGTTCTGGATTGTCGGCGGTGGGGCGACCACCGACGCCATGGCGATCAACTGGACTCGCCTGATCATCGAGGGCATTCGGGAATACGACAAGCTCCATCCTATTGTGGCCGGAACCAGCGGCGAAGAAATTACTCACGGGCCATTCCGCGCCGATAATGTTGCCAAGTTTGCGGACTTCTTCAGCGTGCATCCGTTCACGCTGTATGCTCCTGACTTGTTTCCCGACGCCCTGCTTTCCGCCCGTGGCACGTACGGCGCGGCTTTTGAGATCGCGCTCTCGCAGGGGGCGGGGCGTCCGGTGATGATTCACGAGATGGGCGCTTCCTCCGCACAATTCTCGCCGGAGCGAATTGCCTCCTATGATCGGGCGCAAATCTATTCGGGCCTAGGCGCGGGCAGCATCGGCGTGGATCTGTGGTGCTACACCGACGCATCTCCCGAACAGTTTCACAAGGTTCCTTACCTGCGCACTCCGCAGGAAACCGGATGGGGTATGACAACGTGGGACCGCCAGGACAAGCCCCTAGCCCGAGAGTTCAAGAAAATTTCACAGGTTGTCGGCCAACTTGACCTCAACGGCATCACGCCGGCCCCGGCGGATGTGGCGATTGTAATTCCCGATGAGTGGTCGAAGCCTCACGGTGATTTCTCTCATTTTGGACTGACTGGCCCTGAAGTCACTCCGTATGTTTCGCAATCCGACGGCGATGCGATGCCCGGCCGTCCGCAACCGGATGTGAGCAGCGCGAACCGTTGGCTGATGGGTTCGGCGCTGAACTCTTTCATCCTGGCGCGCCGCGCTCATCTGAAAGCCGATTTCCCCCGCGAGTATGCGGATTGGGCCAAGCGCCCCATGTTGTTCATGCCCTCCCCCATTACCGGCACGTCTGATCCCTTCCTGGCGCATGTGCACTCTGATTTTTATGAGAAGGCAAAGCAATACGTGGAAAATGGCGGGTTTCTGTATGCGTCCGTGGCTTCTGATGGCGCAGTTCCCGAGATGGCTTCGCTTTTCGGCGCACGCATCGTCGATCGCGCCCCGAGTGCCGAAGTCACGTTGAAGATCGTGGCGCCTTTTGGCGACTTGAAACCCGGCGACACTTTCCACTACATCGTGCCCACGCAGACGATCGAGTCGTGGGGCACGATTTTGGAAGTCACCACTGGGAAGGTGATTGCGGTGGATCAGGACAACCGCCCGGCGCTCGTGGCGAATACTTTAGGCCGCGGGAAAACTCTGCTGAGCGCCTATCCCCTCGAGCATTACCTGGCGAATGTCCCCGCAATCTTTGATCAGGCCGAGAACACGCACCGCATCTACGAAGCCTTCCGGGACTGGGGAGGGCTTAAGCCGGCATTCAGCAGCGACCAGCCGTCGGTTGAAGTGTCCGCGCTCAGCGGCGCTCACCGCGGCTATGCCGTGCTGGTCAATCACAGCGCAGAGACGCAGAACGTGACGGTATTTACGACTTCGGGTGCGCGTTCTATTAGCAGAATTACGCCTGAAGGGACGAAGCCAATCCAAATGGATGGATCGAGTTGGAAGATGGAACTCGGTCCGTACGAGGGCGCGATTGTGGAGTGGAAGTAAATAGAAGGGTCGGATTTTCGGAGACGTATGGTCGGAGCGGTCGATATTGGAGGAACGAAGATTGCGGTCGGGATCGTGGATCCCGAGGGCAAAGTATTGTCCCGTCTCGAATCAGAAACACAGGCGGATGGACCTTACGAGAGCGCGCTTGATCGCACAGTGGCCATGCTGAAAACGGTGGTGGCCGAGACTGGGATCAAGCTGCAAGGCATTGGAATCGGGTCGACGGGTCCGGTGTATCCGTCCACCGGAGAATTCGGCGACGTGAACTTCTTTCCCCATTGGCGCGGGCAAAATCCGGTCAAGGATTTGCAGAAAATATTCGGCGTGTCCGTCGCAATTGAAAACGATGCCGATGCCGCCGCCCTGGGCGAATTCGGTTGGGGATCGGGAAAGAATAAGTCGCGGCTGATTTACGTGACGGTGGGAACCGGCATTGGGGCTGGAATCATTCTTGACGGAGAGATCTACCGCGGCGTGCACCAAGCACATCCTGAAATTGGCCACCACGTGATCGATGCTTCCGGCCCGCTTTGCCTGTGCGGCTTCCGCGGATGCTGGGAATCACTGGCGGCGGGTCCGGCGATGGTCAGCTGGCTGGAAAGCAATGCGCCCCCGGACTATCCACATCGTGCTGGGCTGACCGCGAAGCGAATCTGCGAACTGGCTCGCGACGGCGACGAGTGGGCGCAGCGCGCCGTAGAACGGGAAGCGCACTATCTTGGTTTGGGATTGGCCAACCTGGTCAGCATGTTCGTTCCCGATGCGATTGTGCTGGGCGGCAGTGTCATGAAAAGTGCCGACCTCCTGCTGGACGGCATCCGCAAGGTCATTGCCGCCAGCTGCCGCTTCGTTCCTTACGAGAACACAGAGTTGGCCCTGGCTTCCCTGGGCGAGAGTAGCAATCTTATCGGCGCGGCCAGAGTCTGGTACCACCGCTTCGGTTCGGCTGGAGGACAGCGTGTCAGTTAAGTTTTCGGTGATCGAAGGCGCATATCTTCTGGATATTCTCGATCAACCCAGAGCGCTGGAGAGCACGCTGGCCAACTTGGAAGAACCGAAGAAGCTGCGTGAACTGGCTGCACGTCTTCAGAGGGGAAAGTTCAAGACGGTAGTCCTGACTGGCATGGGCTCGTCGTTCCATGCTCTTCACCCCTTGCACGTGGAACTGGTCAACCAGGGGTTAACGGCAATTATGGTCGAAACCTCTGAGCTAATTCACTACAAGAGTCGCCTGTTTGATCCCAAGAACCTGATCGTGGCGGTCTCGCAGTCGGGGCAAAGCGCGGAAGCCGTCCGGCTTCTTAAAACCAACCGTGGCAAATCACCAGTCATTGCGATTACCAACACACCGGGCAGCCCGCTGGCAGCGCAGGCGGACGCAACGATTCTGACGCAAGCGGGCAGGGAATTCTCGGTGTCGTGCAAGACTTATCTGACTGCGCTTATGGCTTTGAAATGGCTCGAGGATATTCTCTGCGAACGCGACCTGCGTCGCAGCGGCCGGGGGCTGAAACAGGCGGCGCCCGCGGTTCACTCCTACCTGGCGGATTGGAAAAATCATGTCCAGAGTCTTGCCCAGTTGCTCAAAGGAATTCGGCACCTCTTCCTGGTGGGAAGAGGATCGTCGCTGTCAGCCGTCGGCACCGGCGCGCTCATCGTGAAAGAGTCCGACCACTTTCATGCGGAAGGCATGAGCAGCGCCGCGTTTCGCCACGGTCCTTTCGAAATGTTGAGCGAAGAAACGTTTGTGCTGGTTTTTTCCGGAGACAGCAAGACCCGTGATCTGAACCGGCGCCTGCTGAAAGACGTTCGCGAACAGCAGGGAAGAGCCGAGTTAGTGACGGAACATGCCGCGTTCGCACCCTGCAACTTGGCGATCGCACCCCGGTCTATTCACCCGATCCTTGAAATCCTCCCCGTGCAGATGATCACTCTGGCCCTGGCCGCGCAAGCTGGGCGCGAACCTGGTCGATTTCAATTGGCGGCAAAGGTCACAACCACAGAATAAGGCGGTCGGTCGAAGGGAAATATCTTTTATGCCACGAAACCGGTACATGGTCGGCATTGTCTTCCTGACATTCTTCGTGATGTCGCTGCTGACCAACATTCTCGGGCCGATCGTTCCTGACATTATTAGCAGCTTCAATGTCAGCTTGGCGGCTGCCGCTTTGTTGCCTTTCTCCTTCTTTATTGCATACGGTGTGATGTCGATTCCCGCCGGATTTCTGGTCGAGCGCTTTGGGGAAAGACCAGTGATGCTCGTGGCCTTCTTCGCGGGAACCGTAGGATCGCTCAGTTTCGCGGTGCATCCCAGCTATGGCGTCGCGGTGATTTCGCTTTTCGTCATGGGGTCGGGAATGGCAACACTGCAAACCGCAATCAATCCGCTGTTGCGGGTCTCGGGAGGGGAAGAGCATTTCGCCTTCAATTCTGCGTTCGCGCAACTGATTTTTGGAATCGCTTCGTTCATCAGTCCATTTATTTATTCGTACCTGGTTTTGAATCTTGGCCGGGCACCAAACCAGAACCTCGTGCTGAGAGTTCTGGGAAAGCTCACGCCGCCTGCCCTGCCTTGGGCATCGATGTACTGGATATTCGCAGTCTTCACGCTCCTGATGATCGCCGTCCTGTTTTTCAGCACCTTTCCCCGAGTTGAGCGCACCGCCGACGAGTCGGCCGGGTCGTGGAAAATGTATGGCAGCTTATTTCGCAAGCCGATGGTCTGGGCCTTTTTCGCATGCGTGTTCGCTTACGTCGGTTCCGAGCAGGGAACCGCCGACTGGATTTCAAAATTCCTCTCCACCTATCACGGCTACGATCCGCACACCACCGGCGCAACCGCGATTTCATGGTTCTGGGGACTGCTGACTGCCGGTTGCTTCGTCGGGATGGGATTATTGAAGATTTTCGATAGCCGGCATGTATTGATCGGTACCTGCACCGGAGCTCTATTGTGTCTGAGCGCCGCGTTGTTCGGACCGGCAAGTGTCTCGGTAATTGCCTTTCCCGCGATCGGACTTTTTGCTTCGGTGATGTGGCCCATCCTGGTCTCGCTGGCGCTGAACTCCGTTTCCGAACACCATGGCTCCTTCGCGGGAATCCTGAGCACAGGAATTATGGGTGGCGCTGTGGTGCCCGTCATCATTGGCCGCATTGGAGATCACTTTGGCCTGCGCGCCGGAGTCGCATTTCTCTACCTGACCTTCGGATGCGTTCTAAGCGCCGGCTTCTGGGCAAAGCCCATCATTACCAATGCAACTGTGAGTCTCAAGAAAGCTGCAGCACAACCTACGAGCTAGAGTTCTAAGGGAGAAACCGATGTCGAGATCACGCCGAATTTCCTTGATTGCAATTGTTCTGCTTACGGTGACGGTTTGCGCCTGGTGCCAAAAAGAATCCGGGGAAAAAGAAGCAAAGGCCATCCCCTACCTAAAACTATCGACGCCGCGGCACGTTCTGGCCACCGCACAACCGTGGGAAGGCAATGAATTCCCGCACACCATGTCGGTTCTGGAAATGAAGCGCGGCGGATACCGCTACTGGGGCTGGTACGGCCTGAACGAGGGGCGGGGCATCGGGCTGGCGCGCAGTAACGATCTGGTGAACTGGACGAAGTACGATCAGAATCCGCTGTGGAACAACGCGCGCTGGCCTTCGGTCCTGGCCAAGGCCAATCCCAAGGATAAAGGCCTTCTGTACGTCGCCATCACGCGGGAGTACGAGACGCCAAGCAGCCACATCGTGTTGGCGACTTCCCGCGACGGAATTCACTTGCAGGAAGAAAAAGTGTTGGTGCAAGGCGTGCCTGATCAGCGCAACCAGAATCCGAATTTGTTTCGCGACCCGCGCTCCGGGCGCTTCTATCTCACGTTTTACCGAGGCAACGACCGTGACCACTTCGAGATCATCAGCAAGAGCGCCGATTCCATCCTGGACCTGGATAAGGCACCCGAAAAAGTGCTGCTGAAATCGAATACCACGGTGGCGGCTCCCACACTTCTTTATTTGAAAAAGGCGAAGAACGCCGAAGGTGAACGCACCGGAATTTACTATCTGGCGACCGAAATCTATCCACACCGCTACACTGATAACCCCGAGGGCGAGTGGCAGGTCAAGGTCTTCTTCGGCGACAGTCCCGATGGTGATTTTCAGCCGGTGGAGGGTAATCCTGTGATGTCGGGTCAACGTGCCTGCCTCTTCCAACACGTTTTCCACGGCCGGTTCTACGGGTACGACTGCCATGTGGATTCCCCTGGCCACTGGATCCTGGAAGAAGTTGAAGCTCCGTTGCCGTGATGGTTGCGAGGCGAAGTTGTTGAACAGCCAGCCGAAGGCAGCCCGCTTAAGCAGGATTTTTTAGACACTTAATTCAAGTTTTTGCCTAAATACCACCTTGCCGCTTACCATAAGCATCTAACTGCAGAAAAACATTGACAGTTCTGATAGACGGTGTACTATTCCTGCCAAATTCATCCATTTAACGGCAATATTGTTTTATTAACGAAATATATGCGGACCCGGAACCCGGGGGGACAGGCAGGCAGATTTTGAAACCCGGTCCTGGTGGCAGTTTTTTGGAACGCAGGGCTGGTAAACGACAAGAAGCGGAGAAAAGAGGACATGACGAACAAGCAAATCACAACGGAAATCGCAACTCGAGAGCGAGCTTGTGTAATTCTTTGCAGACGACGTCTTCCCTTTCTCGTGAACTCTTGTGCGTTACTCACAATCGTGGTTCTGAGCTTGTTTGGCACCCAGATCGCGCGAGCAGACATAAATGGAACCATTTCGGGCATCGTGACGGATCCCAGCGGTGCGGTCATGCCTGGCGTTCAGGTCGCGGCTCTCAACACGGATACCGGTGTTGAGCATACCGTTCAAACCAACAGTGCTGGTTTTTACTCTTTTCCTGCACTCCCCGTGGGCAAATACGACATCGTCGTCCGCCAATCCGGCTTTAGCGAGTTTCGGCAAACTGGGTTGACCATCGACGCGAACTCAGCAGTTCGAGTGGATGTCAAGCTGCAGGTGGGCGCGACAAAACAGAGCATTACGGTTTCCAGTGCAGCGGTTCAGGTCGAAACCACCAGCACGCAAATGGGAGAGGTGATTACCAGCTCCTCGATGACTTCCATGCCCCTGAACGGCCGGTCTTACACCGATCTCCTTGCGCTCCAGCCCGGTGTAATCCCGCGATCAACGGGAGAATATGGCTCGGGATTTTCTCCCTCGGGGGATTTGAATCCAGGGAATTTATCGGTCAGCGGGCAGCGGGAGTCGGCTAACGGATTCATGGTGAATGGCGGAAATGTCGAGGAGGGAGGCAATATGGGGACTGCGATAATTCCCAACCTCGATTCAATCGCCGAATTTCGCATCCTTACCAATAACTTCGATGCAGAATACGGCAACTACATGGGCGGGCTGGTGAACGTCGTCACGAAGTCAGGTGCCAACCAAGTCCACGGCGATGTGTTCGAGTTTCTGCGGTTCCCCAATCTGGACGCGCGCAACTATTTTTCTCCGACACGCGCTACCCTTCACCGGAACCAGTTCGGTGGCACCATCGGAGGACCGATCCGCCACGACAAGATCTTCTTTTTCGGGGACTATCAAGGCACCCGTCAAGTGGCTGGTGTGGACAGCGGCCGAATTCCTGTTCCTTCCGGCCCTGACCGAACCGGTAACCTGGGCGATCAGGCGGCCGCTCTGGCAGAGACGTTTGACTCATCCGGCAATTGCTTCAATTGCGTGAAAGGCGCATTTTGGGCCCAAGCCCTTACAAATGAGCTCGGCTACACCGTACCGCAGGGACAACCTTATTACGTGAGCGGCTGCACCAGCTCCTCTCAGTGTGTGTTCCCTAATGCAATAATCCCAGCCTCCGCCATATCGGCTCCGGCACAAGCCCTGCTGCAATTTATTCCGCAATCGAATGGCTCCAATGGAACCTTTTCCACTTCTGCGTTCGCTCAAACCCTGCGCGACGATAAATTCAGTTACCGTGTCGATGTCAATAGCAGATGGGGAAGCCTCTCCGCATATTATTTTTTTGATGATTACGACTTTTTGAATCCCTTCCAAGGCGCTAATCTTCCGGGATTTGCGACTTCTACTCTGGGGCGATCGCAACAGATCAACCTTGGTGATGTCAAGACTTTTTCATCTACGGTGGTGAACGAATTTCGGATCAACTACACGCGCGAAGCTACCAAACCCACTCCGGTCGGAGGCGTCGGGCCAAAGCTGAACTCGTTCGGAATTGTAACCGGGGCAAGTACTCCGGGCGTCGTGGTCCAGAATTCACAGTTAGAAGGCGTCCCCAGCGTTGTGACGAATGAGTTTTCCATGGGCGTCAATCCTTACACCGAAAACCAGATCAACAACACTGCCGAGGTTCTCGATAACTTCACCAAGGTTATTGGAACTCACACCATCAAGCTTGGGGGAAGTTTCCACTTAAGCCAGATTAATATTTTTGATCATGGCGCGAATAACGGAACGTTTAACTTTAACGGATCTGAAACAGGAAGCGACTTTGCCGATTTTCTCCTTGGAGCTGTCAACTCATATCAACAAGGCAGCCAGGTGCCGATGTACACGACCAGCCGCTATTATGGCTTTTACGGCCAGGATAACTGGAGAGCCCGGAGCAATCTGACTTTGAACTATGGGCTGCGCTGGGAAGTCAGTACTCCGTGGTACGAGAAGCATAATCAGATTGAAACCATCATTCCGGGAGAACAATCGGTCGTTTTCCCCGGCGCGCCAACCGGCTGGGTCTTTCCGGGCGACCCGGGAGTTCCACGGACCCTCGGTCCGACTCGATACAAGAATTTTGGGCCACGTGTTGGCTTAGCATACTCACCAAACGCCAGTGGCGGTATCTTGCGCGCACTCCTTGGGGCTCCCGGGAGCAGCAGCATTCGCGTAGGCTATGGGCTCTTCTACACCGCGTTCGAGGACGCCACCAGCTTCAACGAAGTTGGCGATGCTCCGTATGGCTATTTCTGGAGCAGTCCCGTGCCTCCCTTGTTTGCGACTCCGTTTATTGACCGTGCGACCGGAAACAACGAAGGCCAGCGCTTCCCCGTCCCGTTTCCACCTCAAAACGTGGGACCGTCGAACCCTGACAATAGTGTCCAGTGGAGTCAGTTCCTGCCGATTACGAGTTCGCCCGGCTTCTTTCACAAGAACCGCGTACCTTATTCGGAAAATTACATGCTCTCGTTCCAGCGCCAGTTTGGCGCGAATACGCTGCTGAGCATGAGCTACGTTGGGACCCAGGGTCACCGCCTGCTAGCGGACTTGGAGTCCAACCCGGGTAATCCCGCGCTCTGCCTTGGCCTCAGCCAGCAAAGCGAGGTCATGCCCGGAACCGGGACTTGCGGACCGTTTGGCGAGGACGGCACTTATTTTCCGGCAGCCGGCGGAGTCGTCAACTCAACACGGACCGTGTTTCAGAATGGCTTGGGGAGTAATGGCTATTTCATAACCATGGCGAATTCGGGTTACAACGCATTGGAGATAAGCCTCCGGCACTCGACCCAGCGGGCAGCTATTCTGGCGTCTTATACGTATAGCAAAGCGATGGATAACGCCTCCAGTTGGGGACCAGGCGTAAACGATGCGGGCGAGCAGATCAATCCAGTAAACCCGAGACTATCGAGGTCGCTCTCGGCCTTTGATATGACCCACAATTTTGTCGTCAGCTATTCCTACGAGCTGCCTTTTGACAAGCTGTTTTCGGCAAACCGGCTGACTCGAGGTTGGATCGTCAACGGCATCACCCGCTACACAACGGGCTTACCCATCACGATCAACGAACAGGACGACAATTCGCTGCTGGGGACATTCTGCACGGGTCCAACCTGTTCGGTGGTAGACACGCCGAACTTCACCCGTGGCCCATTGAACTTTGCCGACCCGCACGCCGCGGTGCTTGGGAACCCTAATTTCAAGCCCTACTTCAACACATCACTATTCAGTACCGAAGCGCTTGGGCAGCTCGGGAACTCCAACCGGCGCTTCTTCCACGGTTCCGGGATCGCGAATTGGGACTTCGGTGTTACGAAGAATCTGGCACTGAGTGAATCCAAGAGACTGGAGTTTCGTGCAGAGTTCTTCAATATCTTCAACCACGCCAACTTTGCTCCACCGCAGGGCGACATCATTAACTCGGCTTTTGGTGCGATCACCTCGGCGGCGGACCCACGCATCGGGCAAGTCGCGATTAAGTTCCTGTTTTAGCAGAGCAGCAAAGACCTGTGCCGGCACGCTTTCGAATCCTGTAGTAGCGAGTTCGCGTATGCAACTTGCCAACCAACATAGACGCGACCACCACTTCCGAAATGACGAGGAAAGACCGAACCATGCTGAATCTGAACGAAGGGTTAGTGCGGTACATGTGCGTTACACCTTGTGGGACAAGCGGCCGGTCCAGACGTCAGTTGATTGATGCGGAACGCCTCCACAAATTGCTGACGGTACTGACCATCTTCATTGGCTTAATGGCAAGCGCCAATACCTCGCTCCATGCGCAATCGTCGGCCAAGACTCCTCTCTATCTCGATCCTAAGCAACCGATCGAACGGCGAGTTGACGATTTAATGAGCCGCATGACGCTCAAGGAAAAGATCGGCCAGCTCAATCTGCCTTGCGTTTATGTGGATCAGCTCGGGAAGACGATCCCCGAAAAGATGAACGCGTGCAGAAAGTTTGCCGCGGGAACCTACACCAACGAAATTGGTCCTGGCAGCGGCTTCTTTACCCTTGCAGACACTATTCTGCACAAGGGAACCGAGGAGCAGGTCGAGTACTTTAATGAACTTCAGAAAATCGCTACGACTCAAACGCGCCTAAAAATACCGCTCCTCGAGGACGAGGAAGGCACACATGGCGGGATGTTCCCCGGCGCAACCGTTTTCCCCGAAGGCCTTGCCATTGGCAGCACCTTTGATATGCCGCTCGTGAACTCAATTTATGCGGCTGCCGCGCAAGAAGCGAGGGCTGTGGGGATCCATGTCCTGTCCACACTCGTATTAGAGATCGACCGTGACCCAAGAATGGGGCGCAACGAAGAAGGCTATACGGAAGATCCATACCTGGACTCTCGTATTGCCGAAGGCATCGTGCGTGGAGCGCAAGGTTCCAGCATCGATGCGCATGACAAGGTCGTCGCCCTGATGACCGATTTTCCGACGCAGAGCGAGCCGGTGAGTGGACTGGAACGTGGCGCTATCGAGTTATCGGAGCGAGCGCTTCGCCGCGATTTTCTGCCTCCGTGGACTGCGGCGATTACCAAGAACGGCGCCTTGGGTGTGATGGCCGGATACCCCGCGATCGAGGACGTGCCGGCGCACGCCTCGGAGAAGTGGCTTACGCAAGTTCTCCGCCAGGAGCTGGGTTTCAAGGGAATTGTCACGAGCGAGGGCGAAGGATTTGGAACGCTGATTTATGAAGGTATTGTTCCGACGCAGAAGGAAGCAGGTGTGCTGGGTCTGAAGGCCGGCGTCGACCTGAACATCACCTACGAGCCTGCCTATATGGGGCCCATGATCGAAAATATCCAGGAAGGACGAGTTCCGATGGAGCTTGTTGACCGGGCGGTACGGCGAGTGCTGGAACTGAAATTCCGCCTGGGACTCTTTGAGCATCCATATGCGGACCTGGACTACGCCAGGCACGTTGTCCATTCGAATGAGCATCAACAACTCGCGCTCGACGCTGCTCGGGAAGGGATAGTTCTCTTAAAGAATGAAAAAAATCTTTTGCCTCTCAAGAAGGACCTGAAGTCGATCGCTGTGATCGGCCCGAACGCTGACAGTGCCTCGAACCTCTTTGGGGATTACTCTCCCGCCGTGGTGCTTCAGCATGTAGGGACGATTCTCGACGGGGTCAAAGCCAAAGTCTCTTCCACCACGAAGGTGATTTACGCCAAGGGATGCGGCGTGAACGATGAAGACAAGGGTGGGTTCCCGCAAGCTGTGCAGGCAGCCAAGAATGCCGATTTAGCCATAGTTGTGGTGGGCGAGCAGGCCAGGAGAGAAGGCGCCACTGATGAACCACCGCCTACGGACGGCGAGGGCTATGATGTCGCGACGTTGGACTTGACCGGTGTGCAAGAAGACCTTGTCCGAGCTATCCAGGCTACCGGCACACCGACCGTTCTGATCCTGATTAACGGCCGGCCACTTTCCGTGCGCTGGGAAGCTGTTAATGTTCCCGCGATTGTAGAAGCCTGGGAACCGGGTGAGCGAGGCGGTGAGGCCGTCGCCGACGTTCTGTTTGGCGACTACAACCCAAGCGGCCGCTTGGCCATCACTGTTCCTCGCAGTGTCGGACAGTTGCCCGCCTATTATAACTACAAGCTATCGAAGTCTTACTGGATCAATGGTGGCTGGACCCACGACAAGGGGTACGTAGACATGCCCGGCACACCGCTCTATCCCTTCGGGTACGGATTAAGCTACACGCAGTTTCAATACGGCAACCTTCGAGTTGATCCGGCGCAGATCCAGACGGACGCGAGCGCCCACGTGAGTGTTGAGCTCGAGAACACCGGCAAACGTGCCGGGATAGAAACGGTTCAGCTTTACCTCCGCGAACGTTTCACTCCGGTGGCAACTCCTGTCAAGCAACTCCGGGGCTTCGAGAGGGTCGCGCTCGAACCGGGAGGGAAGAAAATCGTGAGCTTCACGTTGGGACCTGACGATCTGAAGCTGCTTGATCGCGATATGAAGTGGGTCATCGCTCCGGGGACATTCGACGTCATGATAGGGCAGTCTTCGGCGGACATCATGACGCAAGGAACGTTGGAAGTGAAAGGATCCCCCAGCTTGGCGGCGGGTCATCCATAAGTTGCTTATCCCTACCCGGCAAGAAGTTGGAAGGTGCCGGAGGAGTGAACGAGACAAAGATTCTGACATCAAAGCTATCGGTGGTGAACTGTGAAAATAAGAGAAGAAAAGCTTACTCACGAAACTGACGTGAGCGCAAAAGACGAGCAATTAGCGATCCACGGAGGCTTGCCCGCCCGGTCACAACCCTTGCCGCTTGAGTTCCCTGGGATACACCACATGGGCGAAGAAGAGATCGAAGCCGCATTGCGGGTACTGAGGAGCCGCTCACCATTCCGCTACTACGGGATCGATTTGCAGGGGGAAGTGGAAGCCTTCGAATCGGAATTCGCATCCTTTCTCGGAATCGCACATGCGCTGGGTGTGACCAGCGGGACGGCAGCCCTTCATACCGCCCTGACTGCATTAGGAGTGGGCCCAGGCCAGGAAGTGATTGTCCCCGCTTACATGTGGGTTTCGGTCGCCGCTGCAGTCGTTAATCTCGGCGCAATTCCAGTGCTGGCCGACATTGACGAAACCTTCTGTTTGGATCCCGCCGCCGTGGATAAATGCATAACGCCCCGGACCAGCGGCATTGTTGCGGTTCATATGAGCGGGGCTCAGGCGAACGTCCCAGCACTGCTAAAGGTAGCCCGTGACCATGGGCTTTTCCTGCTGGAGGACTGTGCCCAGTGTGCGGGCGGCACGGTCGAGGGTCAGAAGGTTGGGACATTCGGCGATATGGGAATCTTTAGCTTTCAGATGAACAAGAACATGACCAGCGGTGAAGGTGGCTGTGTGGTCACAAATAATCCGCGCCTGTACAAGCGTGCCGTTGCCTGCCATGACACCGGCTACGCGCGCGACGAGCAAGGCCGGGCGATCTTTGATGACCTTGACCTTTGTTTATGGGGTCGTGGCTACCGGATTGACGAGCTACGAGCGTCGATCTTACGCGTCCAACTGAGAAAGCTGCCGGGCGTTATCGCGAATATGCGCCGCAGCAAATATCGTATTCGGCGGGCGATCGAACAGTATCCCCAAGTTCGCTTGCGCAGGATTGTTGACCCCGAGGGCGACACAGGGTGTTTTCTGATCTCCACGTATCATGACGCCGAAACCGCTAAAGACATCAGTCGAGCACTGCGGGCTGAAGGAATTGCCACATTCTCGCAAGGCGTCAACAATGTTGTGATGACTGAATGGGGTCTCCATATTTATTACAACATCACGAGCTTGGTGAATAAAACCGCTACTGACAAGCAGGGATTCCCATGGAGGCTGGTGGAGAATGAGCATTCGAAACCGACCTACACTAAGGGAACCTGCCCGGTCGCCGACAGCCTCTTTGAACGTAGCATCCTGCTTGCGATACCCTCTTGCCTCACGGAGCAGGACGAAGACGACATCATTCACGCTTTTCGCAAAGTGCTGGGACATCCCCTCGAGTCTTTGAAAATGGAGTTCGCTTCGTGAGCCCTAATGGTGAAGTTATTCGAAAGACTGCGATGGCCAGCTTATGAGTGCTCGCAAAAAGCTGAATGTATGCATGATTGGGCACGGATTCATGGGAAGGGCCCACTCCAATGCTTTTCACCAGGTGGGTCGTTTTTTCGATCTGCCTTACGAACTGCAGTTAAAGGTCATCTGCGGACGTGATCGTCCCAAGCTTGACAGTATGGCGGCGCAGTGGGGGTGGGAAGAAGTTGAGACCGAATGGGAGTCTGCGATCGGGAGAAAAGATGTCGACATAGTAGATATCTGCACCCCCAACTATTTGCATGCGCCAATTGCTATCGCGGCGGCACAGGCTGGCAAGATCGTTTTCTGTGAGAAGCCGCTGGCTATATCTGTAGAAGAATCCAAGCGCATGGCCCAGGCCGCCCGCAACGTGCCCACACTCGTCTGGTTCAACTATCGCCGCGTGCCCGCAATCGCTCTGGCGAAACAGCTTGTGGATCAAGGAAAACTGGGAGAGGTCTACCACTACAGAGCCACCTATTTGCAAAGCTGGGGACCTGATCGTCAACCTGAAATATGGAGGTTCAAGCAAAATGAAGCCGGCTCGGGCGCGATCGGCGACCTACTGTCCCACTCAATCGATCTGGCACTATTGCTGAACGGTGGTATTGCCGAGATTTCGTCTCTGATCAAGACTTTTGCGCAAGGTCGCGAAGTGGATGACGCCGTTCTGCTGCTGGCCCGTTTCGCCAATGGCAGCATCGGTACTTTTGAAGCTACGCGTTATGCCATCGGCTGCCGTAACCGAAACTACTTCGAGATTCATGGATCAAAAGGCGCCGTCCGGTTTAATCTCGAAGATCTCAATCGACTGGAGTTCTTTGATGTGCATGATTCCGTCGAAATACAAGGAAGCCATGGTCTGCTCGTGACCGGTCCGGGGCACCCTTATGCGGATCATTTCTGGCCCCCGGGGCACATTATCGGTTACGAGCACACCTTTATTTTGACCCTGGCGGACTTCCTCCGATCGCTCGCAGATAACCAGCGTTTTCGCCCGGATTTTGACGACGCTATTGACGTGCAGCAAGTGCTTGCGGCAGTGGAAGATTCCGCCAGCAGACGGACTTGGGTGGAAGTGTCCAATAGCACATCTTCCATTCGGAGCTCCTGATCAGTCTCGGAACGGTTGGGGGGCCATGACGAAGTTACTGACATGCTTTCTGCTACTACAGGCAGCTATCAGCGTGGCTGTAGCGCAGCAGACCGCAGAGACGGTGAACGTGGCGGTTGCGCGCTGGCCACAAGACCGTCGCGCCGCCATTTCGCTCACTTTCGATGACGCCATGAACTCTCACCTGGATGTCGTCGAACCGATCCTGAAAAAACGTGGCTTGACAGCAACATTTTTCGTATCAACAGGGCGCGATGTATGGCGAAACAGGAAAGAGGAGTGGCGCCGTTTGGGCAATGAGGGCAACGAACTGGCCAATCACACGGTGAAGCATCCCTGCCTACTTGAAGTTATTGAGCCTCATTCCCAGAGTTATACGCCCGAAATGATGGAAGCAGAAATCAGGGATGCCGCACTGGAGATCCAGCGGCTGCTCAATACGCATCGCGGTCTCACGTTTGCCTACCCTTGTGGAGACACCAGCTTCGGACCACCACCGGAGCAGGCGCGAAATGCCGCCCTCTACATGCGTTTCGTTTCCGATTACGCCTTTGGTGCGAGAGGCTGGAGAAATGATGGCTCAGGCGGCCTTCAGGATCCCGATGAGTTAGGTGTTCTGAATGTCAACGATCTTGGCGTTACTGCTGGGAAGGACTTCATTGGCCTTCTTTCCATGGCTGAGCCTGCTCTACGCGGCGGCAATTGGGGCGTGTATGGCTTCCACGGTGTGGGTGGAGAATGGCTGTCCATAACCTCAGCTAGCTTAGACGAGCTTGCTAGTTACCTAGAGCACCATTCCGAGATCTGGACAGCACCCTTTGGAGACGTGCTTCGTTATATCCAAGAGCGGAAGGCAGCCATCATAAACATCAAACGATCCGCCGATGATTCAATCCAGCTTATGTTGCAGTGGCCTATGGACGCACAAATCTATGATCTTCCCCTGACGCTTAAAGTGGAAGTGCCAGCCATGTGGACCAGCGCGACCGCGAAGGCGGATGGCAAGCCGCTGAATTCGAAAGTAATCGAGCAGAAGGGAAGCACCATGATTCTCGTGGATGTTCCTGCTCAAATTAAAACTGTTTCTATTGTGAGCTCCGGCCGGTAATGGAGGAATAAGTTCGAGCACCCGTCTTTTCGTTTTGCGGAGTGTCATTTCGACCGGGTGCTGAAACAGTTTCAGCGAGCTCATAACGGGGGCTCTTCTAAAGAAGTTCATGAGAAATGGCACAGGCCAGCGCAAATACAGTAGGACTTAGCCGTAACCTCCGACTGTGGGATTTAATCCTCTACGGCGTCATCGTCATCCAACCTACGGCACCCATGCCGTTATTCGGAGTCCTCACCAATCGCGGACACGGTCATGCCGTAACCACCATTCTCGTGGCCATGGTCGCAATGCTGTTTACTGCGATTAGCTATGGCCGCATGGCAAGCGCTTACCCCAGCGCGGGTTCTGCTTTCACTTATGTAGGCCAGGAGATAAATCCGGCCTTGGGCTATGTTACGGGCTGGAGCATGGCCATGGACTACCTGCTTAACCCTATGATCTGCATCATTTGGTGCAGCAAGGCAGCGATGAATTTCGCGCCCGGCATTCACTATTGGATGTGGGTCATCTTTTTCTTCCTTCTGTTCACGAGCCTAAACCTGCAAGGTATCAAGACATCGGCACGTATTAACGAAGGCTTGGCCATTGGCATGGGGATCGTGATTGGCATTTTCTTTATCGTGGCTTCGCGCTATATCTTGAAGCATCCGCACGATGGCGTAGGCTTTCTGACCCGGCCATTCTATGATCCGGCGACCTTCAAGGTCGGCTCGGTGCTCAGCGGAACCTCAATTGCGGTGCTGACCTATATCGGCTTTGACGGCATCTCGACTCTTTCGGAAGAAGCTGAGAATCCACGCCGAAATATTCTGCTTGCTACAGTGTTGACCTGCGTTGTTATCGGTATTCTATCGGCGATTGAAGTTTACTTCGCGCAGTTGGTCTGGCCAGCTTCGCAGTCTTTTCCAGACGTCGACACGGCATATGTGCATGTGGCCGGTCGCGTCGCCGGCCCCTGGTTCTTTTCGGTCATGAATCTAACGTTGCTGGTGGCCAGCATCGGCTCTGGAATGGGGGCACAACTGGGAGCTGCCCGGTTGCTTTACGGCATGGGCCGAAGCAACGCCCTCCCCCGCTCCTTCTTTGGCGCCGTTAGCTCCAAGCGGCGCATACCGGGCAACAATGTGATCTTTGCGGGAGCGGTTGCGGTTCTGGGTGCTTTCCTCGTCTCTTACTCACTGGGCGCGGAGATGCTGAATTTCGGAGCTCTCATTGCGTTCATGGGCGTCAACGCGGCAGCCTTTGTGCGCTACTATATGCGGGCGCCGGTCAAGAAGCTCATCAACTGTGTACCTCCACTTCTAGGTTTTGCCATTTGTTTCCTGCTTTGGGTGAACCTGAGCCGACCGGCAATTGTTGCCGGCGTGATCTGGATGATTGTAGGTATCCTCTTCGGTGCCTGGAAGACCCGTGGCTTTCGCGTGGATCTGGTTAATTTCGAATTGCCATCCGAGGCGGAGGCTTAATTGAAACCGGAAGTGGTTCTGCTTACTGTTGCCTGGATCTTGGGATTAGCAAAAACGCCACCGCTATAGCAGCGTTCTGCAGCTGCACTACTGTTTGCTATTCGGTTATCTCGGCTGCAAACCTGTGCAAGTTTAGAGCAGAAAGAGGTGATTCATGCTGCGTGTACGCCGAAGCTTTTTGGTGATTCTTACGGCGGTCATGTGCGATTGTTGTCTCGCACAGACTTCCGTTCAGCAACTCGCGACCGTCTACGTGAATGTAGAGTCTCCAGGAAGAATGATACCCAAAGATTTTGGTGGGCTGAGCATCGAGGTCGAAGACGCCGCCCGCAAATACCTGGGACCCGCTAGTTCTCCAAACTTGGTCTTTTATCAATTGTTGAAGAACCTCGGCCAAGGGACGATCTGTATCGGCGGCGATAGTGGTGATTATTCGTGTTGGGATGTCAACTCTGCTCCACAACCCAAGGATTGCCATTTTACCGTGACTCCGGACGCCATGAATGGCTACCTCAAGGCTTCCGCCGACACTGGCTGGGCCATTATCTTCAATATTAATCTCGCACACAACTCTGCTCGCTGGGCCTTACCGTATGGACGGGCCGTTGCTAAAGCCATGGCGGTGCACCCGGGCAGCCGGGCGTATTTGAATTCGGCAATGAGCCGGATCTTTATCCCTCGGAGAACATTTTGGGTAATCCAACTTTGCAGACACATTGTGAAGCCTTGACTGGCTGTTCACTAATTTTCAGCTGGGTTTTCACAACATTAATTTCTATGTCTATCCGGATGACTACAGTGTCGTGCATGCTACGGCTACTCCACAACCGAATGGCGGAGTTCAGTACCCTGGCCTCGCCGAGCCGGGTTACTACGTCTTGTACACCTTCAGCCGAAATGCGCAAGGCAAAGCGCTTCTACCAACAACTGTGAGGAGTGATGCAAATATCAAAGCTTACGCAGTGCGTGAGGGTCGAACTGGTCCGGTGACAGTGTTCGTGCTGAATAAAGATCTAAGGTTTCTTTAGACACATCAGAAATTATGGGTCCGGCATCATTGCTGCTCGCAAGCGCTCCCGCCCTAGGCTCAAACGCGGTCAGTTACGGAGAAACTTCGTTCGATGCAAAGACCGGCCAGCCCGCCGGCCACCCCAAGAACACCATGATTCAAGGGCCGCTGGGAAGTATAGCTTCGATGTTTCAAGTGCTAGTATCGCCGTATTGACAATTCAGCCTAGCGACGCAGGACGAAAGTGAACGGAATCGGCCTGGCTCAAAAATGTGGATGCCGTGATCAGTAAGCTTCCCTTTGGTTTTTGGAGTGCCCTCTAAAAGGCAAAGGGGGACTGCTCTGCAAAAACGGATAGAGGAGAAAAATTATCGTGTCGCCGGGAATTCACCGTAGTCCAGTGATTGCAACCCACAAACGCACTTCGTCGGCGCTCGCACAGCCGAAAGCCGCCAAAAAAGAATTGCGCGTACTTCACCTCATTCATGAAAGCCATAATATCTCACGGCTTGAATTGGCAAAGCGGATGAGTTCCAGCGCCGCTTCCATGACTGCAATTGTACGTCGGCTTATAGCTAGAGGCGTGGTGATCGAGTCCGGAAAGAATTCCACGAACTTTGGGCGGAAGCCCGTTTCACTAAGCGTACGCAATGACTTGGGATATTTGGTCGGTGTGGATATGGGGTCCTTTCTAATACGTGTAGTCGTCACCGACATTGTCGGAAACGTTCTTTACAAGGCTGAAATGGAAACAAAGATGGCCGAGGGTAGGGATCGTGTCTTGTCCAGGACTTTTAAGGCTATTCACACCGCAATCAATGAATCTCAGACACCTAAGGGCACCATCAAAGGCATCGGCATGGCGCATTCGGGAGTCATTGATAGCCGAAAGGGAATGGTGCTTTGCTTTCCCCGTCCGGGGCAAATGACGCAATGGAGGAATGTTCCTTTGCGGGACATGCTGGAAAAGGAATTTGCTGTCCCCAGCGTAATGGACGACAGCGCCCGAATGATGGCCCTGGCGGAGAAGCATTTTGGTCTCGGTCGGGCGATGAGCGACTTTCTCTTCATCGAAGTGGGCATGGGAATTGGGGCTTCTATCTTCATTGATGGAAAACTGTACCGAGGGCCAGGTGGAAGCGCCGGTGAGTTTGGGCATATGACTGTTGATGAGGAAGGTCCTCTGTGTTCCTGTGGAAACAATGGTTGCCTAGAAGCGGTGGCTTCCTGTGCAGCCATTATTCAAACTGTTCGAGCTGGAATCGAGCAGGGCGTAAATTCCAAAGTCAGCGAACTGGTGGACGGCGATTTGGACCGCATCAGTATCGAGAAAATTGTCGAGGCCGCCAAGGAAAACGACACTCTCGCCTTACGTGTCTTGGATGAGGCGATCTCCCATATCGGTGTAGCTCTGGCTGACGTAGTGAATCTTCTAAATCCGGGCGCGATTGTCTTTGGTGGACCGTTGTTTAGCAAGGCCGGGGATCTTCTCCTGGGACCTCTGAAGCGTATTATCAGGCAACGCGCGCTTGAGAAGTCCGCCAATGAAGTGCAGTTCATGGTTTCGACTTTGGGAAGCGAAGCCGGTGCCTTGGGAGCGGCGAAGCTCGTATCAGAGAGAGTTCTTCAATCTCTTTATGAGGAAAGAACCTAATCGTAGTGTCGCTCGAGCCCACGAAGATTCAGTTTGCGTTCCTGGCATAACGCATTAGAGGAGTGTGAAGGTTCTGCTGCGGATAGGTACTCATTCAGCGCAGGCGACTAATGAAGTCCGGACGCTCGGCGGTGAAAGAGTGCACTAGGTCGGACAGATCTTTGCGCTCCACTACGCTCAGCTCCTCCAAGCCGGCGATGGAATAGTCGCCGAGCTTCAGGGCCTTCCTCTCAACATCGGCAAACCAGCCGTCGAATCGTGAGAAGTTGAACGGGTTTTGTTCTCGCGTGTCTACCAGCACAGTCGGTCGCGGCGTTCTTAGCTGTGTGCCGCCACGCTCGGCAAGGACCGGAATGGCAGGATGTGCGACCGGTGCAGCCGCCATGTGCCAATCGAGCGGTGACTTGATCAGGCTGGTCCGTCTTCTCATGCGCTGTTTCTAAGCCGCCAGTTTCTGCCAGGCATACTGGTGATTTCATAACAATGTCGGCTCCTCCAACCTGAGTAAACTTGGTGGCACCAAACCAAACCAAGGCTCGGGAAGAAAGGAGCCGAACATGCTAATTATAGGCGTGGATTATCACCCGAGCTTTCAGCAAATCGCGTTTCTAGATACTGAGACGGGAGAGTGTGGAGAACGACGACTCGTGCACAGCGATGGCGAGGCCGAAAGGTTCTACCGCGAACGAAAGCTGGCAGGAGTCAAGGTGCGAGCAGGGATGGAAGCAACTGGACACACCAGATGGTTCGAACAGTTATTCGCAGAACTTGGATTCGAGCTGTGGATTGGGGATCCCGCGCGGATCCGAGCCAAACGAGTTCGGAAGCAAAAGACAGACCGTCAGGATGCCCAACTTCTCCTGACGTTGCTGATGGAGAATCGTTTTCCCTGTATCTGGGTACCGAATCGTGAGAATCGGGATGTGCGCCAACTGCTTTGGCATCGCCCTCGACTGGTGCAGATCCGAACCCGAGTCATGAATCAGTTGCAAGCGATTGCGATGAACGAAGGCGTACGACGCAAGAAGGGCTTGTGGAGCCAATCCGGACGTGCGCAACTGGAGTCGTTGTCGCTTGCTCCCTGGTCCAGCCTCCGGCAAGACCTGGTGGAGCTGATGGACCGATTGAACCCCATCATCGAGGAGTCAAGCGCCGCCATCAAGAACGACGCCGAGAAGAGGACTGAGGTTCAACTCTTGATGACTCATCCCGGTGTAGGTCCGATCACGGCGCTTGCTTTCGTGCTGGTAATCGGGACTCCCCAGCGCTTTCGGTGCGGGAAACAGATCGGCAGTTACCCGGGGCTCATTCCTTGCGAGGACTCCAGCGCCGGTCATCAGCGATTGGGGCACATCAGCAAACAATGGAAGTTGTTGCTGCGCTTCTTGCTGGTGGAAGCAGTGAGCCTTGGTGAGGGATGGCGATTGTTTCAACGAGAGCAAAATGGCGCTGTTCTCAAAGCGCACGCTGAGGTGTGTCTATAAGGGGCTTGACAGAGCCGGCATTGTTATCGCGCTGGGAAAAGTCTGGAAGAGGAGGAACCGAGGTGATCAGGATGGATTGAAAAGGTCGCCGACCGAGCACGTGACCGCGAACCAGCGTGCAACCAGGCCAAATCGATTTCAAAGAGAAAAGGTCTGAGGAATATTTCGGGCGAGTCGTGCATGCTTGTGCCCGCCAACCATGCAACCACCCAAGTTGTTTTCAGTGGCAAAAAGATCTGAGGAAAAGTCGGTAGCTTAGGGAGAGCGATTCGAGACAGGCTTGCAACCACCCAGCTTGCTTTCAGTACACAAAACATTGAGGAAAGTTCGCAGTCGAAGTGACTCGCGGAAGAGTTTGCAACCACCCAAATCGATTTCAGAGGGAAAAAAGTTGAGGAAGATTTCGCGGACCGCCGCGCCACCTATGCCTGCGAGCTTGCAACCACCCACATTGATTTCGGTAAAAAAAAGAGTTTGAGGAAAACATTGCAACGCAGCTGAAGTCCGATGTTCTCTGGAATTCCACGACGTATCGGGACATGAACGAAGAAACGCGGAGCTATTAATGCGCGCGTCACTGTGGGATCAATGATGCGTGCAAGCCCTTGCGCAGCAGGCGCTCGGGATGCTTGCGCGGCTATTTCGCTGTGGGCGGCTCCCGTACCACGGCGGATTTGTGAACCTGCGGACAGGTCGCACCACCTCGCTCGCTGTCGATCCGATCCTATGGCGGCGGATAAGGACGCAGCCGGCAGATTTCGAATTATCGAGACGCAAGAGCAGGAAGGTGGTCAAGCAATGAGTCAAAGTTTTCGGGCAGTGAAAGAAATATGGAATGTACACTCGTCCTGCTTCATTGAACCGGAGAAGTTGATCGTGCTACACGACCTTGCCGCCAGAGTAGGGACGGCGAGCGACGAGCACGAATACGGGGATAAGCAAGCTCTCTGGCTTGAAAACGGCAGGAAGGTTCCAGACTATATAGCAGCAGACGAGCGCTTCAGCGCGGCCAGTTTCAAAGACAGCATGGAAGAACAAGGGATAGTCATCAACAAGACTGACTTGATTAGTCTGATCGACAACATGCGGACCCTGGCAAAACAGTGGCCGAGTTCGATCGGAGAGCACGGAGAACTGGTGTTCTACGTCGATGTTTGTTGAAGCCACGATACGTGACATTCACTGAATGACCCGTGTGGATACCAAGCGAAGAAAGGGCATCGGGAATCTCATTGCAGGGAATGGTTAGTTCCCAATTTCCGGATTACCGACAAACCGAGAGTAGGCCAGTGATTGTCAGCGGCAGACTTCCCGGAAGCCGCCTTCTGGCCCGGAATGGTTTCGAATTGGCCGCCCAATCAGAATCGGGCATCTCGGTCGGCTGTGAATAACCGTGCATGGTGGGCACGTGAGAACCCAAGTACCGGCGCCGCTACCGACGCAAGGGATGACCAGAGTAACCGGAATGCCGCGCCAGGACGTTGACCGCGGAGTCTCATGCACTTAGAGTGCGAATGAGCCAGTGTTTGCCGATGGCCAAACTATGAATGGCGACCTGTCCTGGCAGACGTTGAATCCTGGTAAAGCAGCGGCGGCGCAAGCCCAGCCGATCTGAATCATTGGAAACATGAACGTAAAGTCCCTTCTGTCCACATCATCGCCGTACCGATGTCTTTCGCGCCGGAGCGCCACCCGATGAAACGAATTTGCTCGTCTATCGCAATCTTGTTTGCCTGTGTCTTTGCCGCGCAGTCTCAATCGCGTCCCGTCAAGGTCCACGTTCATGTGATTCTGGTGGACTCCGAACTGAACCAGAAACCCGTGCCCTTCCTGAACGTGGTGTTTTTTAAGGGCGACAAAACCTCGTTCGACGTGAAAACGCGACTCGACGGCGCCGCCGAAACCACTCTTCCGCCTGGTGCCTACACAGTGACCACGGCCAAGCCCGTCGATTTCGACGGCAAGCGCTATTCCTGGTCCCTGCGCGTGACGCTCTCAGGCACCGAGAAAACCATCGATCTGACGAACGAGAATGCCAAGGCAGAGGCTAACGCCGCTGCGGCTCCGCCTCGCTCCTCTGACGCATCGAGCGGCGACCTGACCGAACAGTTCAAGAAACTGAAGAACACGGTGGTGACCGTGATCAGCGAATCCGGCCACGGCACGGGCTTCTTCGTGGATGGAAAGGGCCTGATCCTCACCAACCAGCATGTGGTGGGGCAATCGCAGTATTTGGCGGTGCAATTTGACCGCGAGCGCAAGATCGCCGCCCGCCTGATCGCCTCCGATGCGCAGAAGGATGTGGCCCTGCTCTGGGTTAACATGAGCGCACTGCCCAGCGCCACGCCGGCGGCGCTGGCCCGTTCAAGCGGCAGCCACGCTCCCGTGCAGGAAGGCGAGCGCGTCTTCACCATCGGCAGCCCACTCAGCCTGGACAAGATCATCACCACCGGTATCATCAGTAAAGTGGACGCGCACACCCTCATGTCCGATATCAACATCAATCCTGGAAATTCCGGCGGGCCGCTGTTCAACAATGCCGGCCATGTGGTCGGGTTGACGACTTTCGGCGCGAGCGCGGAAAGAGGCCCGGGGGTTTCCGGTGTGGTGCGTATTGAGGAAGCGCTGGCGCTACTCGAGGAAAATCGCGGCAAGGCCACGGGCACTCCTCCGCCGGCCACGCTTCTTCCCGTCGAACCGTTGACGCCCTATCCGGTGGAAGGCTTGAACGCAGCCTTGCAGGGAGAAAAATTCGATCCCCGGCCGTATTACCTGAACGCCGGAGATTTTGAAGTCGCGCTCTCCACTCCGCCGTTCGATTACCGCGAAAAGGAAGAAGATCGCCTGCGCGCCGAACGCACCCAAAAAAAGCGCAACCGCAGGGACACCAACAGCCCCGACGCGGCGCAACAGGACGCCAGCCGCGAGGACTCTCCGCGCGACTGGGAGTCCGAAGCCGGCGGCCACCGGGCGGTTCTTGGCATCTATGCTGTGCCCAAGGTCAGGGAAGGGTTCGGCTCCGCTTTTTCCCGCAGCCTGCGCAACGGCTACGGCGCAGCCAACCTAAAGTTCAAGGCCGATTTCCGGAGCATGAAGCTCTTCTGCGGAGAAAAGGAAGTCCAGCCGATTCATCCGGGAAGAATTCCCGTTACGGTCAACGTCCACAACGCATCCGTGAAGCTGGAAGATTCTACCTATAAGGGAGTTTACTTTTATCCGCCGGACGCCGTAAATCCCCAGTGCGGTACGGTCAAGATCGCCATTTATTCATCGAAGAGCGAAGAGCCTGTCGTCAAAACTCTTGATGGCAACACCACAACCCGCATCTGGGCGGATTTCGATGCTTTCCGCCGTGCCGACACGGAAGCGCATTCCACCCAAGCCCAGAAGTAAAAGTCATAGTTACTACTCTCAATTCGGCGCCAGATGATGAAAAAACCACTGTGGGACACCACGCTTAGTTTGGCATAGACGAATCTTTCTCGTCTCAGTCTGATTGCTTGGGTCAAAGCCTCCCGGCCCGTCACACACATCTCGAAACAGGTTCCTCTGGGTATTCCGAGCGAGTAACGGGCAATCCGCTGTCGCGCGAAAACATTCCTTTCTTCTTTGCCCAGCGAGCTTGGGCGGCCGGAGAAGCCTTCGTTTACGGAGCGGTTCATCAGCTTCTCGTCCATGTCCAGCATTTTTCAGTCCCGGGTCCGCGGGTGGCGGCTTATCCGGTTTCTTGTACCCCACATCGGCCCTCCCTCGTGACGGCACACCCCATGCACATTTCCAGCCAGCGCGCATCACACTCGAAGCGTGCGTGCCTATTGAGCGTGTTGCGGCCCGATGCAGACCAACTTTTTGCGCAGCACAGCTACAAGTATAGGCGACGCTGCAAAGCTTCAGTCTCACCCCCCGCCTCCCAACCTGCACCCCTGAACATCTTCCCGTTCGCCTTGAAGGTATATCCCGGCTGTTTTCTCCATTTCTTAAACAGTCTCGGATTGTTCTTCAGTTGTAGTAATGCAGACGCAACCACTTCCGGGCTCGGCATGTCCGGGTCCGTCGCAATAGAAAAGCACGTCGATTTGCTGTGGTGTGAGATATCACGTACGAATTTATAGTCCACTAGCCAAGCTGGGTGAATGTGCCGTTCTGGTCCAGTGCCGAAAATCTACGCTTACCGGCAAAAATAAATTTCTGGGTGCTCTTGTTCCCCAAACTTCGCCGGTGGCATCTTAGGTCTCTGGAAAGGTATGTGGTGACGGGTTGACCGCTACCCACATCCTTAACTCTTCTCTTACTACACACGGCGCGAACTTTGGCCATGGTCGTGGTGATCCCATTCCAACGACGGCCGAAAGCGTCACAACGGCGTTTCAGGTTCGACGGTCTGAAAAACGTGAGGAGGAACCCAGATGAAACGAGCAGTTGGTACTGTCCTCGCCTGCCTTCTTGCCATCGCCCTTGCCTTCGGCAACGACGACAATGCAGGAGTCCCCAAAGATGAACACAAGACCCGTAGCGCCCAGGCCACAACTCAGGCCATCAACGCGAGACTCGAGAGAGTTGAAAAGGCCATGGAAGCACAACAGGAACAGATCGAGCAGCTTCGGCAGCAGCTGCAGGTGCGCGATTCCACCATCCAGCAGTTACAACAGCAAGTTGACCAGGACCAGACCGTGGTCACCGAAGCCGAACAGAAGGCGGACGCGGCGGCTTCCAATGGGGACGCCGCCGTTTCCTTGGTTCGCAACCAAGTGTCCGATCTGAGGTCCAACGAAGCCAATACAGCTTTAAGGCAGGAGGCGCAACAGAGCGTGTCCGCCCCGGAGGGTCCGCTGGCGATCCACTTTAAGGGCATAACGCTTACGCCAGGCGGATTCCTGGACGCCACTGGGATCTACCGAACGCACAACGAAAACGCCGACGGCGGCAGACACCTTTGCTGGAATTCCATTCTCCGGGACCGCCAACTCGCAGCTCAGCGAATTTCGTGGCACGGGACGAGAGACACGCTTATCACTGCTGGCCGAAGGCAGAATTAAAGACTGGAAAGCATCGGGGTACGCCGAGTTCGATTTTGAGGGCGCAGCACCTACCGCGAACGAGATCGAGAGCAATAGTTTCCAGCCTCGCTCCCGGCAGTTGTGGGGGCAGGTGGAGTTTCACAATGGGCTCTCAGTTGCCGGCGGTCAAACTTGGAGTCTGTTGACCACAGATCGCAGCGGAATAGCCCTCCGCAACGAGTGGGTGCCGGCGACGATTGATCTGCAGTATGTGGTCGGCTACAACTGGGCCCGCCAGTTTTCATTGCGCGTCACTAAGAAGTTCGGCAACAACTTTTGGGCGGCGATTGCTGTCGAAAACCCTGAGACCACGCTCAACGTGACTAATGCTCCACGGGGTGTCTTCGGCTTCAACACCAGCAGCAATGCCATGACTCCAGCTAGTTTATTTACATTGTCCAACACTCCAGGAGCCAATGGCATCTCCACCGACCTCGCTCCCGATCTTATCGGCAAAGTGGTCTTGGAGCCGGGCTGGGGCCACTTTGAAGTGAAGGCCCTGGGCCGCTTTTTCCGCGACCGCTTCGGCGCCCGCAACCAATACACGGAAGGCGGCGGAGGTGGGGTCGCAGCGATTCTCCCGGTCCTCAAAGACAAGCTGGACGTGATCCTCGAAGGCATGGTCGGTGTCGGGATTGGCCGATATGCATCGGGGCAGGGGCCGGATGTGACGCTGCGCCCAAACGCCACCATTGTTCCTCTTCATGAGTTGCAAACGATGGCCGGCGTCGAAGCACACCCCGGATCGAGACTGGATCTGTATCTGTACGGCGGAGATGAATATTACGGTCGCGCCGCATATTTGAATGCCGCGGGTTTGCCGGTGGGTTACGGCTCGCCACTGAACAACAATTCGGGCTGCGAAGTCGAGGTTCCGACAGCGACACAGCCCTGCCAAGCGCAGACCCGCAACTTGTGGGAAGTCGAGCCGGGATTCTGGTATCGCTTTTATAAGGGTCCACGTGGCACGGTGCAATGGGGGATGTCCTACTCCTACGTGTACCGACAAACCTGGGCGGGAGCCGGTGGGCTTCAACCAAAGGGAATCGAGAACATGGTCATGAGTTCGTTTCGTTACGTTTTGCCGTAGCGCAACAAAGAACCGGCGCCCTGGCAAGACGGCCCGAGCTTGAGGGGAGAAGTGTCCTCAGGAGTCAGCGATCCTGCGCCGCGCTCCTTTCGGTTGCCCCGCCTAGAGAATCACCGCGCAGAGCGAACGCGCCGCACCAAATCCCGCGAGGATGGCAAGGCAACAAGTCCGCACCAGAGTCTCTAGGGGTCTGAGGCTCCTTATGGAACAGATCGCAGGGGGAGCAGTGAGATCCCGCCCCACGTATTCAATTCGATCGTCAACAAAACAGCAATCTCTTACAAAGCGAATCGGAAAATTGGCGGGCAACTTCTCCTCGAACAATCCTAATCGTGACTTGTTGTCTTCCTCTCGGATGGGCTGTCATTCGCCAAAGGATCGAACTCCTGCAGTATCAATAACTTGACCACGAGCTCGATTTGGGATGCTCCGATAAGATTCTTGCCATGCACGTGTCCCTACGTCATCTCTTCGGCTGGATTGTCAGTGACTGATGGCCGAATACGTTTGCTACTACCACGAAGACCGGACGCACCTCGGGCTCGCGAAGGACACCCCAGCAGGTCGGCCAACGGTAATCCGCTCCAGGGCCGGAAGCGAGATTCTATCCTTGCCGAGACTCGGCGGCCTGCACCATCGTTATGCAGCAGCGGCGTAGACTGAATGGTGATTTCGCCAACCACTACGCTCTTTCCTTTTTGTCGGAGCCGAGGCACAGCCTTTGTCCCCGGTCCACGTTCTCTGCGAGCAACTCCCGCCGACCCCCGAATTAGCCTGCTATGTCTCGCCGAAAACGTTACACCCCATCGAAACAAATCATTGCAATGTGACGTCGCAATGTCTTGGCGAACCACACAGGATTTCGAGCTGTAGAGCGGCTCGAGTTCGAAGACAGCCGAGGAGGCACAAGAGCAGGGAAGAGACGAGCGTGAACATTCCACGGCAGACTACAGCCGTACGTGTGCAAATTCAATCCTGGCAATCAGAATAGAATTCTTAGCAGGCGCAACCTGAAACGTTGCCTGAATCACTCAACCCAGATCAGTGAATACGAAAAACCATAAATTTCGAATAAAAAAATCATAATTTGTTCGTAAAGACGCTTTGTGAGACTCAGGAACAATTCGCAGAATGCGAACCCTATCAACGGCGGCCCGTTGTGTTTTGGGACCAGCCGTTCTATGCTGCGAGGCGTGCTGCTGCGCTCGGGCACTAGTGGGTGGGTCGGGCAGTGGTTGGATGTCCTCGTGACAATCGCGGTCTCTTATCGGTGTACCCGGATCACAGCTACGCGGAAACAATCCTGCCATTCGTGTGCAAGGCGCCCGCTGAGCCGGTTCAGAAATCCGCTTCGAGTAAGACGGTCCGAGCGGATGGCGGCAACACCGGAGAGGTCCCCCGAAGCCCCTTTTTGGGCAATCTCTCGTCGTTGAAAGACTTGGGGAGCCAAGGGTGCGGCACCGCAGCGAGATTAGATTATCTTTGACGCGTGTTCAGCTTGTCGAGTGCGCGCTTCAACTCTTCCAGCTTCTGCCCAGCCTCGCCGAGTTTACCTTCCGCCGTCAGGCGCTGGTAGTCGGCAAGGTCCCTGGCTGCTTCCGCAATAAGCGCATTGAGATCCGCTGCGGGCCGGGGTGACGCGGCGGATGCAGGTGCCCTTCGCTCCGACTCCGCTGGGACTGCCGCGGCGCTCGTGGACGAGACGGCTCCGCCAAAAAGGGACGCCATCGCCGACTCGAAGGTTGGTCCGTACGCAAGCCGATCTTGCAGCGCGAGCACGACCAGACGCAACTCCGGCATCGGACTTCGCTCGGCCTGCAAGTAAATCGGCTCCGCATACAACAGAGCGCGCCCGGACGGAATCACAAGCAGGGCCCCGCGCCGCACGTGCGAGCCTTGCTGATTCCACAGCGTCAATTGTCCGGAAAGCTGCGCGTTCTGATCGATTCGCGCCTCGATTTGCAGCGGTCCGTCGACCAGCTTGGTTTTGGGAAAGTTGTAGACCACCGACGTACCGTACTGTGCGCCGTCGCTACGCCCGGCAATCCAGCCAATCAGATTATTCCGGTTGGCCGGCGTGAAGGGCAGAATCTCCACGAACTCCTCTCCAGTTTCGCCCGGCAGTTTCATCAGCACGAAATTCGGCTGCATCGTCTGTGTCTTTTGCTCACCTCCCTCGCTCAGGCCGACTTCGGTGGCGACCGTCCATAGATCTTCACGGTTGTAGAACGCCTCCGGATCTGTCATGTGATACAGACCGTACACTTCCGCCTGCAGGTTAAGCAGCAACTCGGGGTAACGCACGTGCTTGCGCAGCCCGGGCGGCATCATGGCCGCATCCTTGAACAGACCCGGAAAGATGCGGCGGTAGGCGGCGATGATCGGATCTTCCGTATCAAACACGTAAAACGTTGTCGTGCCATCGTAGGCATCGATGACCACCTTAACGCTGTTCCGCATGTAGTTAATGAGATTGTTGTCGAGGCGGTAATGGGTCGAGTACGGATAGCTGTCTGAAACCGTGAACGCATCCATGATCCACGACAGACGGCCGTCGTCGCCGAGCACGATGTACGCATCCGGATCATAGGTGAGGAACGGCGCTAATGCCGATACGCGATCGCGTATGTTGCGGCGCATCAGCAGCCGGCTATTCTTGTTCACGTCATCACTGAACGGTAGCTTCGCGAGGTCGCCGCTATCTAGCGCGAGGATGATGCGGCGCAGGAAACCGCCGAGCACGATGCCGCCGTTGCCTTCGTATGACGTGAGGCTGTTGC
>WNFC01001331.1_pt1 | contig 39897 bp, 26 predicted proteins | sample 5400541 | NCBI WGS metagenome assembly WNFC01 (sample SAMN13153342, study PRJNA577476) | soil metagenome | isolation source: 120 cm saprolite under Douglas fir tree site 2 hole 2 replicate 1 | place: USA:California | collected 2015-04-18 | reverse complement strand
TCGACCCCGGCGAAAAGCACAAGGTCGCGAAAGTGGAAATCACGGGAAACACAACTTTCTCCCGCGTCGAAGACTTGCGTGCCGCTATGCAGGTGCAGGAAGCGAGCGTACTCCTGCCGCATGGGCGGTACAGCCAGGCGGTGCTGCGGGCAGACCTCCGCGAGATGGAAAATCAATATCGCGCCAACGGTTATTCTCAGGCGAAGATTGAGAGTGAAGTGGAAGATGGTTACCGCGGAAAGAAGAACTGGATTGCGGTCAAGGTTCGCATCAGCGAGGGGCCGAGGACGCTCGTGGGGAACTTCCAGATCACCGGCAACAACACGAACATTCCCGAGGATCGATTTCCGGATTTATATACCAGCTCAGGCCAACCGTTTTCCGATTCCCGCATCGCCGATGACCGCGATCATCTGCTCAATTACTACTTCAATAACGGATTTCCCAACGCCACCTTCGAGGCCACCGCCAAGCCCGCCCCTGACAATCGCATGGATGTGACTTTCAACATCCACGAAGGCGAGCGCTTCTACATCGATCGCGTGCTGGTTTCAGGTCGCGACTTCACCAGGCCCTACGTCATTGATCACGAACTGCAAGTAAAAGCGAATGATGACCTCAGCCAGATCGATCTTTTAAACACGCAAAAAAACCTCTACGACCTGGGCATTTTCAGCCAGGTGGATACCGCGGTGCAGAATCCGGAAGGTACGGAGACTCACAAGAATGTTCTGGTGCGGGTGCAGGAAGCCAAGCGATACACGTTCAATTACGGACTCGGCTTTGAGTTTCAAACCGGCCAGCCCGGGACCGGCGGCAACGCACAGCCGCAAGGGACCTCGGGAGTTAGCCCGCTGGCGTCTTTGGACGTCAGCCGGCTCAACTTTCTGGGTCGCGCTCACACCATTACCTTCGAATCCAGAGTCGGACAGCTGCAGCAGAGGGGCCTGATCAGCTATGAGGCGCCGCGCTGGTTGAACAATCCGAACTTGAAACTGACCTTCACCGGTTTTTTCGACCACACCCGGGATGTAACCACCTTCACCTCTCAACGGCTCGAAGGCGTTGTGCAGGCCGGACAAGTGATCAGCAGACGCAGTGATGGAGAGCCAGTTAGCACCATTGATTACCGCTTCAACTATCGCCTGGTACAAGCGACCCATCTCTCGGGGACAATCACTCCCGACCAGATCCCTTTACTCTCGCAGCCGGTTCGAGTTGGTGAGCCCAGCTTTGGTTACATTCGCAACCGGCGTGACAATAACCTGGAAACCACCAGGGGAAGTTACATCACGGTGGATGCAGGAGTGGCCGGGCAGTACTTCGGCTCGCAAGCAGATTTCAGCCGTGTGCTGGTGCTGAATTCCACGTATCACGCATTCGGAAAACGGAAACAGCAGTTGGTGTTTGCTCGCTCCACCCGGGTGGGAGTAGAGAACGCGTTTGGCAACACCATCATTACCCAACCCGGCCAGGTGACGCCTGGGAATCCGACTCTGATTCCGCTGCCAGAACGCTTTTTTATGGGCGGCGGGAACTCACACCGCGGTTTCGGCCTGAATCAGGCTGGTCCCCGCGACCCGCTTACGGGTTTCCCCCTTGGAGGCTCTGCCCTCTTCCTGAACAATTTCGAACTGCGCTTTCCTCCACCCACGCTTCCATGGGTCCAGGACAATCTGAGCTTCGCGGTCTTTCATGACATGGGCAACGTGTTTACCGACGGCACCCACATGCTGAACAGTCTGCTCCATTGGCACCAGAACACCAGCTTGTGCTCGCAAACCGTTGGCACATTGCTGGTTACGGGGTCGGGTGCGACCCTGTGCCGCTACGATTACGTTTCTCACGCCATCGGGCTTGGGATTCGCTACAAGACGCCTGTCGGCCCGGTACGATTCGACCTCGGGTATAACTTGAATCCTACGATTTATCCAGGGTCCAGTCAGGTGCTTAACTCTAATCCCGCGCAATACACCTTCACCGGAACGAAACAAACCAGCCCCTTCAACGTTTACTTTAGTATTGGGCAGACATTCTGATGCGTAATCGAGCAGCCCTTCTCGGATTGTTATTGTTCGCCGTGCCCGTCCTGTATGCCGGCGAAGTGCTCGATGGCATTGCCGCTACGGTGAACGGACACGTCATATTGCAGAGCGATTGGCAGGATGAGGTTCGATACGAGTGTTTCGTCGCTGGGCGAACGCTCCAGGGCTTTACCACCCAGGACCGCAAAGGTGCTCTCGACCGGCTTATTGACCAGGAGTTGTTGCGAGAACAGATGACTTCGGCGGACATCCAGTCGGTCAGCCCGGAAGAGGTCGAGAAGCAAATCGAAGCCGTAAAGAGCGACTATGCTCGCGACCACGGCACGCAGGCTTGGAGCGCCGCGCTTTCCGCCTACCACCTTACCGAAGCTGACATAAAGAACCACACTGCGATGGAGCTTTCTCAGTTGCGTCTGGTGGACGCCCGCCTCCGCCCGTCCATTCAAGTGGATGCTACCGCCATCCAGGCGTACTACAAAGATCATCTGGCGCCGCAAGCCGCCGGCGGCCAGCAAGTCAGCCTTCAGCAAGCAACTCCAAAGATCCGCGAACTGCTGATCCAGGAGAAGGTGAACCAGTTGCTCAGTTCCTGGCTGGAAAGCTTGCACTCGCAAGCCCAGATCCGGATGTTTGTTTCCAATACTTCTGATGCCCAAGGCCCGGGACAATGACCAGACCGGGGGGACGGCTCCGCAGAATCGGGCGCTACTTTTTCTACGCCTGCATGTTGTTCCTGCTGGTCTTTTCTGGCCTGCTTTGGTATTCGAGCACTGAATCGTTCCAAAAAATGATTCGCGGACGCCTCGTTGCAGCCATTGAGAGGGCGACGGGAGGGCGGGCGGAACTCGGTAGTTTTCACGTTGTCCCGCTGCGGTTCCAGGTGGAAATCCGTAACCTCACCATTCATGGACGCGAGTCCGCCGGCGAGGTCCCGTATGTGCACCTGGATAGCCTGATCGCGACAGTGAATCTCTCCTCGGTGCTGGGCGCAAAGATCGGCTTTCATTCGCTGGTATTGCAGCATCCTGTGATTCACATCATTTTCTATTCCGATGGGAGTACAAACCAGCCCACTCCCAAAGAGCGAGGCGGGGCCAGTGTCGAACAACTGTTTGCCATTTCCATTCGCCGGCTGGAGGTCCACAGCGGCGAATTGCTGTGGCAGGATCGCCGCCTACCTCTGGACTTCGCTGCGAACGACATCTCGGCCAGCATGAACTACTCCTTTCTACACCGGCGTTATTCGGGCAGACTGGCGATTGGCAAAGCCGAAACCCAGTTCGATGGTTATCGCCCGGTGGTCTGGTCCGGGCAGGCGGGGTTTACTCTCGGCCGAAACGGAGTCCAGGTCAGCTCGCTGCAAGCCACTTCGGAAGGCTCACGCCTTCAGGCCAGCGGAACCATGGCGAACTTCACCAGTCCGGTGTTCAAAGGAACCTACGACATCCTCCTGGATCTGACCCAGGCCGGCGCGGTTGCACGCCAGCCGCAGTTCAAAGCAGGTAAACTTTCGCTGGTCGGAAGCGGTTCCTGGTCTGGCCAGAACTTTTCTTCATCGGGAACATTCGGGCTGCGCGATCTGTTTTTCCAGGACAAGACTGCTTCAGCCAAAGAAGTGTCGGCTTCCGGAGAATTCTCAATTGACCCGCAAAAGATTTCGCTTTCGAAGGTGGAAGGCAAACTGCTGCGCGGCAGCTTCGCCTCGGACGCGGAGATTTCCGGCTGGCAAACTCCCCAGAAGCGAGGGCAGAACGCGAAAGACGAACAACGAGGCGTGGTCAAGCTACGAGTGAAGGACGTGGTTATTTCGGAAGCGCTGGCCAGCCTGGGACCGCGGTTCCACCTATTCAGCCGGCTCAAGGTCGCTGGGAACCTCTCGGGTATGTCAGAGATTAAATGGAGACAGTCTATCGGTAACGCGGAGGCACACTTCACGGCCGGAGTCGCGCCCCCAACCCGGCTGCTGGCGGGCCAGATTCCACTGACCGCGACCGCAGACGCAACCTACAGCGCGCGAACCAGCGAGCTCCAGATCAGCAACCTGCAGGCCTCTACCCCTGCAACCCAGTTGCGAGCGTCTGGCGCTCTAACTTCTTCGTCCGCTCTCCACATTTCCTTTACTACTGACCTGAGCGAATGGCAGCCGATCATGGCTGAACTGTTTCCCACGGGCATGCCCTTCAGGATTCACGGCCATGGTGCTTTTACTGGAACCGCTTCCGGTAATCTTTCCAGCGTGAAGCTCGCCGGCAACCTGCGAGTCGAGGACTTCGATACCGCGGCCGCGACTAAAACCCACGCCGAACCAGTTCACTGGGATTCCCTCACCGCCGACGTACAAGCTTCGGCCCACAACCTCGCGCTGCATGATGCCGTCCTGCAACATGGAGACGCAACGCTCAAACTGGACGGCGCTGCCGGTTTGGTGGATTGGAAGCTTGTCCCCGGCAGCCAGTTCAACCTCCGTCTGGATATACAGAATGCTGACGTCGCCGAACTGGCCAGTCTCGCGGGACTTGACTACAACATAACTGGAACACTGGATGCCAGCGGCGAACTCTCCGGAACCGTCTCGAAGCCACAAGGGCAAGGGAAGGTCGTCTTGTCGCATAGCTCCATTCAAGGCCAAGCGTTTGATTCGGCAAGCGCGTCCCTGGAGCTCAAAGGAACCCATGTCCTTTTCAAAGACCTGCATGTTGCACGCGGAGAGTCGCGAATCGCCGGCAGTGGCGGCTATGATTTATCGGCACACAGTATTCAACTTGCCCTGAACGGCACGAATTTTGATCTCGCCGAACTCTCACCGCTGGAAAGCTCACGCATTACTATCGGCGGCAAACTCGACTTCTCGGCGCAGGCCTCCGGCACCACCAGCGAGCCACAAGTGAACGCCGACCTGCGCCTCCGGGAAGTCACTCTTAATGGGGAAGTGTTCGGGGACTATGCGCTGAACGCGGTTTCACATGGCATCGATCTGCATTTGACCGGGCATTCGGAATTCAAAAATGAGGAACTGCTGGTGGACGGGAACATCCGGCTGCGCGAAGACTGGCCCGCGCACATTCAATTTCATTTCACCGGTCTCGACGTGGATTCGTTCCTCGAAGGCTATCTTCGCGGACGTGTAACTGGCCATTCTGCGGTGGCCGGCAATCTCCTGCTGGAAGGACCACTCCGCCGGCCAGAGGAACTCAATGTGGTTGGTGATCTGACTGACTTCAAAGCGGACGTCGAAAAAGTAAAGTTGCGCAATGAGGGACCGATTCACTTTGCACTATCCAAACGAGTACTGAAGATCGAAAGCCTGCACATTCTGGGCGACAACACGGATTTATCGGGCAGCGGTTCCATGCAGTTGGCAGGTGGACGGGCGCTCGATTTCCAGGGTCGCGGCAAGCTCGACCTCAAGCTGATCCAGACTTATGATCCCGATTTCACCAGCTCCGGAACTTTGACTGGAGAAGCTACAGTGACCGGCACTCTGGATGCGCCGCTGGTAAATGGAAGGTTGCAAATGGAAAATGGCGCAATTTCAGACGTCAACCTGCCTAACGCCCTCACCGAACTCAACGGAACCCTGACCTTCAGCCAGAACCGGGTGACTGTGCAAAGCCTGACCGCACGCACCGGAGGCGGGATGGTAAATTTCACCGGCCACGCTGATCTGGTTGGCAGGCAGATCAGCTTTGATGTTGCGGCAAAGGCTGACGCCGTCCGCTTGCGCTATCCACCGGGAGTCAGCTCCACCGCCAATGCTGATCTCCACTGGAGAGGAAGTTCCTCGGGATCGCTTCTCTCCGGCGATATCACGGTCATCAAGCTGGGATTCACTCCGGGCTTCGACTTCGGTGCTTATCTCCAGCGCAGTGCGCAGTCGGCTGGCTTGCCACAGACCGACCCCGTGCTGAACAACATTCGTTTGGATCTGCACGTCGTGACCACGCCTGAGTTACAGATGCAGACGAGCGTTGTCCGTCTGCAAGGAGAGGCGGACCTGCGGGTGCGAGGCAATGCGGCAAAACCGGTCCTGTTGGGACGCGCCGATGTCTTCGAGGGCGAGGTGTACCTGAACGGTACCAAGTATCGCGTCGAACGAGGTGGGGTCACTTTTGGCGCAACTGTGGGCAGTAATGCCGGTTCGAGCACGCCTTTTCTGGATCTCGAGGCCACTACCCGGGTTCGCGATTACGACATCACACTTTCGATGAACGGCCCGGCCGATAAACCCAAGTTGAACTACCGTTCCGAACCACCGCTGCCCACCTCGGACATCATCGGCTTGCTTGCCTTTGGCCAGACCACCGAACAGTCTGCGTCACTGCAGCAGACAAACCAGTCTGCGTTCAGCCAGCAGGCTTCGAACGCCTTGCTGTCCGCGGCGCTCAATGCGACCCTGAACAATCGCACCCAACGCCTGTTCGGAGGCAGCCGCATAAAGATCGACCCTCAGGGACTGGTCACCGAAACCTCGCCCACCCAGAGCGGTCCCGCCGTAACTATTGAACAGCAGGTGAAAGACAATTTAACCGTCACCTACACCACCAACGTGGCCCAGACTTCGCAGCAGATTATCCGCGCGGAATACAATGTCACGCGGAATGTTTCTGTCGTTGCCATCCGCGATCAGAACGGGGTAGTGAGCTTCGATGTAAAAATACGGCGCCGCAAGCGCTAGCTCTCTTGCATCCCGCGACAACCTGCAATCATCCTGAAAGTTGCCATGTTATGGCCTAGCGCTTTTTCTGAAGAAGAGCAATACGCCCGCGAGCGCCGCCGCATGGTGGAAACCCAGCTTCGCAATCGCGGCATCGGTGATGAGCGGGTTCTCGGAGCCATACGGCGAATTCCTCGCCATGAATTCGTTCCCCTGGACTTCAGATCGCAGGCCTACGGCGATCATCCCATCCCGATTGGCGAAGGCCAGACGATTTCACAGCCGTTCATTATTGCGCGCTCGTTACAGGCCCTTTCCCTGGATGGATCGGAATCAATTTTGGAAGTGGGTACGGGGTCCGGGTATCAGACTGCGTTGCTGGCAGTGCTCGCGCGGGTTGTGTACTCCATCGAACGCTATGCTGCGCTCGGCCACGGGGCCGAAACAATTCTCACCCGCCTGGGCTTAAGCAATGTGAGAGTCGTAATTGGCGATGGCAGCCACGGCTGGCGTGAATTTGCACCTTTTGACGCCATCGTGGTATCGGCAGCCGCTCCCAGCGTGCCCCAGAGCCTTCTGGATCAGCTTTCCAGCAATGGAAGAATGGTGATTCCGGTCGGGCCCCCGCAGGCGCAGGAGCTGCAACTCGTGCGCATGCATGATGGCAAAGCTGTCGTCGAAGTGCTCGAGGGATGCCGCTTCGTTCCGCTGATTGGAGCCGAAGGTTACTGACCATTGCCCCGGATCCGACCTTTCATGATGGGCGTACGTATGGAAGTGAAAGTCTTCAGCGTGGACGACAAGCTGACAGTGGCGAAGTGAACGGTCCTGTAAGACATGAACCGGGCCCAGTGATCCGGTTTTTTCTTTTACAATGCCAGTGTGCCGCTCCTCAGAAATCTGCGAGTCACACTGGAAATGATCAAATGGGAGCATTCCGTATTCGCGCTCCCCTTCGCGCTGTGTGGGGCGATGCTGGCTGCCGGGGGCGTACCCCCTCTGCGTCAGCTTTTGTGGGTCGTGGTCGCTATGGTGGCCGCACGTTCTGCGGCGATGTCGTTCAACCGTCTGGCTGACGCCTCCATAGATGCTGCCAATCCTCGCACCCGTACCCGCGCGCTTCCGGCAGGAGCTCTTACTCAAGGCTTCGTCAGGAATTTTGTCGTACTGTCCTCGGGCGCGTTCGCGCTGGCGGCGTGGGAGTTGAACCGCCTCGCGTTTCTTCTCTCGCCGCTGGCGTTGACAATCCTTCTGCTCTACTCCTACACCAAACGCTGGACCCGCTGGTCCCATCTGGCCCTGGGATTCGCTCTCGGTGTCGCGCCAGCCGCCGCCTGGATTGCAGTGCGCGGCTCACTCGACCCGCGGATACTGCTGCTCACCGCCGCCGTTACATTCTGGGTAGGAGGTTTTGACGTCCTCTATGCATGCCAGGATTTGGAGTTCGACCAGCAGGTGGGGTTGCATTCGATCCCTCGCTATCTCGGCATCGGCAACGCGTTGTGGATTGCGCGCCTGTTCCACCTGCTGATGTTGGTACTGCTCGCCGCCTTGATCTTTGTGTTTGGCCTCGGCAAGTTTGCATTGGCCGGCCTGGCCGTTGTTTGCCTGCTGCTGGCCTACGAGCACAGCTTAGTATCCAAAGACGATTTGAGTAAATTAAACGCCGCATTCTTCACTATGAACGGAATTATCGCGGTCGTATTTTGGATTTTTCTTGCGGCGGATCTGTTGCTGCGCAGACCGCACGTACAGTAGTTGCGGGTGCCCCAGGCGTGAAGAATGAGCCCTTGATCGCACCTCTGACCACTAGCCACTGACCACCAGCCGCTTGTATCATCAAAGCGATGCCTGCGGCACACTCATTCCAAACTGACGACCCCCGCCTCGCGCCCATCCACGAGAAGGTGCTGGCGCGCGAGAGGCTCAGTTCCGACGACGCCCTGGCCTTATATCGTACCGGCGATATTCTCGCCGTCGGCTGGCTGGCAAACCAGGTTCGCGAGCGCATGCACGGTGACAAGACATACTTCAACGTAAACCGCCATATCAATCCGACAAACGTTTGCGTTGCCGCATGCCGCCTGTGCGCTTTCGGACGCAAGGAGGATGCCCCCGGCGCCTACACCATGGCCCTCGAAGAGGCATTCGAGACCGCTGCTTCCGGCTACAGCGAAGCGGTTACGGAGTTCCACATTGTCGGCGGGCTTCACCCGGATCTGCCGTTTCAGTATTTTCTCGATCTTGTGTCCGGGCTGAAGCAGCGCTTTCCGCAAGTGCATCTGAAGGCCTTCACCATGGTCGAGGTGGCATATCTGGCTAAGCGTGCCAAGCTTTCGATTGCCGAGACCCTAGAGCAACTGAAAGCCGCCGGAGTGGATTCGCTCCCCGGTGGAGGCGCCGAGATTTTTGCTGATCGTGTGCGTCACGTCATCTGCGACCACAAGATTGATGGCGATCAGTGGCTGGACACTGCGCGCACGGCCCATAAGATTGGGCTGAAATCCAACGCCACCATGCTCTACGGACACGTAGAAAACGACGAAGACCGCGTCGACCACTTGATGAAGCTGCGCGCGCTGCAGGACGAAACCAGTGGTTTTCAGACTTTTATCCCACTTGCATTCCATCCCGATAACACCGTGCTTGAGCATCTACCAAAGACCACGGGCATGCTCGACATCAAGCAGATCGCCGTCAGCCGCCTGGTGCTGGATAACTTCCCGCACATTAAAGCCTACTGGCAGATGCTGACGCCAAAGATCGCCCAGATAGCCCTGCGTTTTGGCGCCGATGACCTCGACGGGACCGTCATCGAGGAGAAGATCTACCATGATGCCGGCGCCACCACTCCGCAAGGCATGCGCCGCCAGGAGTTGGTCCGTTTGATTCGTGAAGCCGGCCGCGAACCGGTCGAACGCGACACTCTGTATCATCCCGTGACGCGGACCGAAACCTCGGTCACGGTCGCAGTCTAATCTCCGGCTACTCCGCAGGTCTTATCAATTCAATGTCAATCCGGTTCGATGTCGGGTAGGGTCCGGGCCCGCAAACCAGCCTCCTCCGCAGGTTGTGGAACGGGCAACGAGATCTCCAGCGTTCCTAGGCGCCGATTCACACCCGGCCTCCCATTCTCTAACTGAAAGGTTTTAGACAACCACGGATTTACACTTTTTTACAAACTCGAACCGGCGAAAGGTTGAAGCGCCGCGCGGACCGGAAATACCCAGGATCTAAGATGTTTTCGCACTTTTCTCTCCGTCTGTCGGGTGTAGAATCGAGCTGTAGCGGGCAGGGCTTCACGGGACCTTCTCCCGAGTCGAGGCAGGCAATGAATGTTCATATCAGCTACAAAGTTCCAAGGACTCCCGACATAGACAAGGAAATGCATCACTGCACCGCGAAAGTCCAAAAGCGGTTGCAGGTATTTCGTCCCGAATTAATCCACCTGAAGGGCCTGCTGGAGCAGAACTCTGCTCGCGAAGGCACGACGGTGTCTCTGAATCTGCGATTGCCGTCCGGACAGATGGCCGCGCAGGAGTCAGCTCCGACGGCGACGGCAGCGGTCAAAGCCGTTTTCGACGACCTGCTGAGCCAGATCAGCCGCCATAAGGAGCTTCTCCGCAGCTCGCACCGCTGGAGGGGGCGGCGCGCCGCCAAGGTCAGGTCCGCCGCCGAGGTTCCCTTCGAACAGACTCTGGCGGCCATTCCGCCGCTGACCGCTACGGCCGACGATGTTCGCTCTTATGTGAATGCGAACTTTCGCCGCTTGAGCTTGTTTGCGCAGCGTCAACTCTTTTTTCGCGAGAGCTCGGCGCAGTTACAGCCTGATTCGCTCAACCCGGAAGAAATTGTGGATGAAGTTGTGGCCCGCGCTTTGGACGAGAAAATCGAAAAGCCAGACCGCATGGGCCTGGAGCCCTGGCTTTACCGGCTGGCCATTCAAGCGATGGACGATTTGCAGTCGCGTCTTTCGGAGGCGGAATCTGACGTCCACCTGCAAGGCATGCGCCGCCGGCGCAATGAACGCGCCAGTGATGAACCGCATCTGCAGTTCCATCAACCCGATGAAGCTATGACCACCGAGAGCGGTATCGCCGATGCCCGCACCGCGACTCCGGAAGAAATCGCGTACTCCGACGAAATGATTACGCTCGTCCAATTCGCCCTTCGCGGAGCCACTCCGCAAGACCGCGAAGCCTTCGTTCTGCACGCGCTCGAGGGCTTCTCCACTGATGAAATTGTAGCCATCACCGACCGCCGGCCCGACCAGGTCGAGGAATCCATTCGCCATGCCCGCGAGAAGCTGCGCCAGGCTTTTCCTGACAACAATCCGTTTGACATCAAGCGCCTTCAACCGACAGGAACGAACTGAGCACGACTCGGGGTATACACATGATTTCTCGTGAAGAGTTGCGGCAGCTGGCTGGGTTCGAATGCCGGCATCCCTACGAACTCGCCATCAGCTTCTATTTCCAACCCAGCACGCCTCAAGATAAGTCCCACCGTGAAGAAACGATTTTCGCGAAAGACCTCATACGGAAGACGCTACAGGAGTTGCAACTCAACGGCCGCAATCCCCAAGTGATCGAAGACCTGGAGAGGATCCTGCAATTGGCCGAAAGTCTTCACGGCAATCAGGCTCGCGCCAAAGCGGTTTTTGCCTGCGCCGGCCGCAAGCTGTGGCACGAATTCGATCTGCCTCCCACGCCCGGCGTAACCCGGCTGTTCGTCAATCGCCGCTTCCACTTGAAGCCGCTGGCCCCGGTCTTCTCGGAGCACCCGCGCCTTTGGGTGGCGCTGATTGATCGCCAGGCGGCTCGTTTTCTCGAAGTGCAGTTCGATCGCATCAACGAACAGGGCTCCATGTTGGACCCCGTGCCGCGCCATGGACGCAGCGACGGGTATCTCGGCTACGACGCGGGCCATTGGCAACGCCACACCGAGGACGAGGTCCGCCGCCATTATCTCCGAGCCGCTGAACTCCTTAAGGTTGCCGAGGAGCGGAAGCAATTCGAAGCCTTGGTCATCGCCTGCAATGATGTCAATTGGCCGGACTTGCAGAGCCAGCTCCACTCCGGTGTTCAAAAGAGGCTGCTCGGCCGTTTTTCCGCCGATTTCGGCACCCTCACCAACGAAAGGGCGGCGGAGGAGGCCCGCCGCATTCTACGGGACTCATTGCAACGGCACCATCAGGCTCTGGTGAGCGAGACCTTGAGCGAGGCCAAGAGCAATGGACGCGGCGTGACCGGGCTGCGAAGGGTATTGCGCGCGACCGAACAGGGCGAAGTGGAAACCATCATCATGGCGCAGGAGTACTCGGCCCGCGCCGTCGAGTGCACGAACTGCGGCCACCTCGACTCGCACCTGGTCCCGTATTGCCCGGTTTGTGGGCGCGCCACGCGAAACCTGGATGATGTTTGTGAAGCCCTGGTCCCGGCGGCGGTCAAGAGCAACATCGGCCTGGTTCTGGTTCCGCAAGACGAGGCCCTGGACCGCGTGGGCAACATTGCCGCCCTACTCCGTTTCCGCGCCGACCGCAACAAGAACCAGTTGCAGGCCGCGTCGTGAACCGTGTGGCTTCGCAATCTTTTCCTGCCCAGTGATATAACTAATCCTTTCGCCTGAGTTCCTTGCGAGGAAAAACACCATGACCATCTCACGCCGCGACTTCCTCGCCTCGACTCTGGCTGGATCAGTTTCTCTTGGTGTCTCTACCCAAGCTGGCAGCTCGCAACAACCTTCAGGATCGCGCAAGGATGGGTCCAAACACGCTGCCAAGTTGCCCGTCGTCATCTGTGCGGCCAACGGCTACAACTACCTCGACGAGGCCTACGGGCTGCTGGCGAGCGGCGCAGACACACTTGATGCCGTGCTCAAAGTGGTTCAAGGCCCGGAGAATGACCCCAATGACGAGAGCGTCGGGCTGGGCGGTCATCCGAATGAAGACGGCGTGGTTGAACTCGATGCCTGCTGCATGCACGGGCCTACGCGGACTGCGGGTTCGGCCGGCGGGGTGCGCAATATCAAAAACGCGTCGCTACTTGCGAATACTGTTCGGGTGCACACCGGACACGTCATGCTTGTGGGCGAAGGCGCAGAACGATTCGCCGTCGCGCAGGGATTTCAGCGCGAGAATCTGCTCACCGATAAGTCGCGCAAAGAATGGCTGCTGTGGAAAGAGACTCATTCCGACTGGTGGGGGCCCGGTATCGCCAGCCCCGATTGGCGCAACCGCTTTCGCGCGCCGGCCCACGCGGAAGAATGGGAGCTTCGCATTCGCCGCATGGAAGAGATCGCCGCTGAGATCGGCATCCCTCCTGGACTCCGCATGGATGCAATCCGCGCCGTTGTCTTTCCGCCGACCGGAACCATCCACTGCTCAGCGCTGAATGAAAAAGGGGAAATGTCAGGCTGCACCACCACCGCCGGACTGGCCTGGAAAATTCCCGGACGCGTTGGAGACTCGGCAATCATCGGCGCTGGATGCTACACCGATCAGGACGTAGGCTCCGCCGGCGCGACCGGCAGCGGGGAAGAGAACATCAAAGTCGCCGGAGCACACACCATCATCGAAAACATGCGCCACGGCATGTCGCCATTCGACGCTGGCATGGATGCCCTTCACCGCCTCGTCCACAATTACAACGGAGACAAGGAGCGGTTGCAGTTCATCGACATGACTTACTTCGCCCTGCGAAAAGACGGGGTCTATGCCGCGGTCTCGCTCTGGGAAGGCTACGAGCCCGGCAAGCCTCACCAGATCGCGGTGCATGACGGAACCAAGCGTCTGGAAAAGACTGTGAACCTGTTCGCGGGCGCCTCGCAGGACTGGCCGCCGCTGCCGAAAGTGCCGAGCTGAACTAAGGATTATGAACTCAGACCCATTCATCGGCACCTCGGAACTTGACCCAGATACTTTGGACTATCAGTTCGGCAGTCCGGGCAGACGCGCGACCTACGTCATAGATGCCGCTCCCGGCGGGCTTTCTGTTCCATCTTGACGCAAAGGACGCCGATAAGAATCCCGTCAAGCCGACCTACAGGGGCGAACTGGACGGACGAGACCAGCCACTTCCGGGTGGAGATGCCGTGCTCGTGCTGACCCGTTTCGGGGAGAATATGATCGAGAGCACCCTGACGCGCCAAGGCAAAGTGGTTGACCGTTGGAGGCGTTTTCCCGATCGCGGGGCGGCTACGAAGAGTGCTGAGGCGCAATAGTTTGGCTCAAGTTCATGTGGATGATTGGCGAGGACCGCGAGTATCTACGCAAACCTCACCTTCACATCCGCATTCTTAGCCAGATGAATGCTTTCTATAAACCGCACTTTCCCTGTCATCAGCGTCAGCACAATAGACGACGTCCGCGTGCCCTCACCGAAGAAGCGCACGCCTTTGAGCAGCGCGCCATCAGTTACTCCGGTTGCCGCAAAAATAAGTTGGTGGCCCGGTGCCAGGTCTTGGCATCGAATCGCAGCCGCAGTGATCACGCCCTCTGGCGCGCCGCCTGAGCCCATGACCGCGTGGACCCCGGTGCCAATCACTGCCGCTGCAATTCCGGCAGAAAGGTCGCCATCGCTGATCAGCCGGATGCGCGCCCCGGTTGCGCGAATATCCGCAATCAGCTTTTCATGCCGAGGCCGATCAAGCACAACCACCGCGAGGTCCTGGACGCTGCGCTGCATACACTTGGCTATGTTTTTCAAGTTGTCCGCGACCGGAGCGTCAAGATCCACGGCGCCCTTGCACGACGGTCCGACGACAATCTTTTCCATGTAACAATCCGGAGCGTTGAGCAAGCCCCCGGCCTCGGACGCCGCCAGCACGGTTATTGCGCCCGGCCCCCCGGTGGCGCACAAATTTGTGCCTTCCAGCGGATCGACGGCAATTACAACTTCCGGAACGTCCATTCCGTCTCGAAACTCGGCCCCCACTTTCTCGCCGATATAGAGCATCGGAGCCTGGTCGCGCTCGCCTTCGCCAATCACGATGGTGCCGCGCATCGGAATCGAATCCATGGTCCCACGCATGGACTCGACCGCAACTTTGTCGGAGAGTTCGCCCTCGCCGCGTCCCATAGTGCGTGCCGACGCAATGGCCGCGTTCTCCACCACTCGAATAAACTTGGGCGCAAGATCGCTCTCAATGTTCTCGCCAAAACTTCTGGCCTTCATTTCCACTCTGGTATCGGTCGCCATAACTACCTCCCGCCAGCGCCTGAGACTATAGCGCGAATAGATGAGTAGTTAAAGGCGGGATGGCCGACGGAACGGTCGGCCCTTGCAATGCCCGCACCCGAGGTTACTGGACCGAGAAAACTGCGTTGGGCGGTATCAGCACGAACGAGCAACCAGTGTATTGATAACAGCCGACGATTCCGCGCCGGAGGATCCGTGCCGGGTGTTCGTCCGGGAACTTTAGGTTGAAGGTTGCGGACTCCAGTGCTTTCTGAACGCCCTTCAAAGAATCACTGCCGGAGATGAACTTGGCTTCGGCTTTACCGCCAGGTTCGATAAGCAGGAGAAATTCTGCGGTTGCCGTTCCGCTAACGATGCGAGGAAGCTTGAACGTCCGCATGTGGTTGAGGTCGTCTATGAAGGCTGACGACTCCGGCTTTCCGCCCAGGCGGTGTATGTCCTGCTCCAGCGCTGAAGCATCTCTCTTGAAAACAGGTACGCCCGTGGACCGGGGGAGCACAGGCAGCGAGGGCGTAGCCGAGTACGCGAGTTCGTACATATGCAATGCAGCCGCGGTCTTCTTTTGGTGCTCATACACCTCGCCTAAGTGACTGCCGATCACCGGGCTCTGGGAAATTGTCCAAGCTGCTTTGAGATAAGCTTCCGCGGCAACTAGATCATTCAATCGGTAATAAACCCAGCCCAGCGTGTCCCAAAACATGGTAAGTCGCCGAGCGTGGTCGAGATCGGAAATCTGGGGCCCGGTTAGCTGAATTGCGGTTGAGGCCTCCTCCTCGTCATGCACGGCTTTTTCGGCATATTCTTTTGCTTTATCCAGGTCCGTGTTCCGCTCGGCCAAAGAGTAGGCGATGTCGTTCAAAATCGCCGGGTTGGAATCCAGTTTGAGCGCGGTTTCGAATGCCGAGCGGGACTTGTCAATATCCCCCGTGTTTAGATACGCGTTTCCCAAGTTCAACTGCAAAGGTGCCCAGTCAGGGGAAAGCTTGACCGCTGATTCCAGAGAGGAGACAGCCTCGCGATAGCGCTTCAGATATAACAGCCCCATTCCGAGATTGGCGTGCCCATCCACTTTTTCGGGTGCGACCTTTATCAGCTGCTGCCAAACTGGAAGGGCCTCTTCGGTCTTGCCCAAGCTACTGAGCATGAATCCCAAGGCCTTGTAGCTGACCGCCTGGTCGGGATCGATTTGTACCGCTTTGCGGTACGCCTCCACGGCCAGATCGTTCTGTCGCGTTGCTCTATAGATTTCGCCGAGCCAAAGCCACGCCCGTAGGAACTTCGGGTCGATCTCCACGGCCCGCCTGACAGATGCTATCTCTGCTTGGGTGTCGTTCCTCTGATACTGGTCCTGAGCCTCCCTGTACAACTTGTTTGCTTCGGCGTTTCCACTCATGGGCAGATTCCAGATCTCTTCCTGATAAGAAGCTAAGGTCGAGGCTGACCTGCCGGTGGAGAGAGAAGAGTTGGCGTCGTAGTCATCCTCGACGGCTTTGCGGAAGCTCTTATACTCTGCGTATTCTGCAACCGGTACTTCGCGCAGTTTGATCTGCAGGCGCCGCTCGGCCGTGATCACGCCAGACTTGAAGGAATAGGTGGCATCATAATCCGCAAAGTCCCTCTTGATGTGAACTGCTTTCTGGAGTTCGGGGAAGTAGCCTTTGGGCAATTCCAGCGTCGCGTGAAAATCGATTTCGCCTGGCGAGCCGAGCCAAATTGGCACTGTGGCCGCAATTTCATCGTCAACTTCGGGGAGAGTAATGCGCGGCAATGGGGCCCCAATCCGCCGGTTAGCCCAGTCGGAGTAGTCTTTGCGCTTGTAGTCATAGGTGAAATGAAAAGGCTCGGCGGTTTTGTCCGGTGGCGGGACGTTTACGTTGCTGACGTCACCACCAAACCCGAGTCCATACGAGACTCTCTGCACCAGATCTTTCCACTGCGGCTGGGGAACGATGCGGAAAGCGGCGCGAAAAAGCACCTCTGTATCTCCACGATCTGTGTTTTGAGCTTTGCCGTCCAACACCCCGGCGTCACTCAGCGTGGCTTGCATTTCGAATTTCTGCAAAGTGGGGGATGGATCATCCGCAGGCGTCGCGACCAGGGCTGGGGCCTGGTCGTCAGCGATGACCAGGGCGTGCTTGTCGCGAAGCGGGGTCACGAGAAGAGCGAATGGCGCCACTTCGGTCGTAGTATCGAGCCACAGAAGACCTGCCGCTTGCGGTATGACTGTGATGACGTGATTGAACTGCCCCGGCGAAGGAACATCTACATCGATCTCGTGCGTAGTACTTATCAGGGCTGGATATGCTTTTATTCCCAAGGCATTGAGTAGTGAAGCGAATAGCGTGTGCTTATCTTTGCAATCACCGTATTGGTTGGCGAGCACTTCCGCGGCGCCATGAGGCTGATAGCGCCCCAAGCCGAAGGCAATACCAATGTACCTGTATTTTGTGCTGACGAAATCATAAAGGGCATGAATTTTCGCGTTCTCGTCGGTTAAACCCTTAGTTAGTTCGGCAGCTTTTGCCTGGATTTCCGCAGAGGGCTTAACACGGTCGCTCTGCAAGGTTCGATACCAGTTGCCGAGCTCCTCCCAATTCTTGAAGCTGCTCAGCTCCATCTCGGGCTGCGGCAGGCGTCCTCGCACCTGCTGCCAGGCGGTCTCTTGTTGTTCCTGTTTTTCTTGTTTGTCGTCTTTATTTTCCAGATTCGAACTCGTCCAGGTATACACCTCATACTGCCCCGATTCGGCGGTGACCGGCTTGACTTTGGAGGACTTCAGCTTGACCGCACGTCCGCGTGGAACGCTCACTTCAACCACTTCTTGAAGAACGATGCCCGCGTGGGCAAAGTTGTAGTCCAGCCAAAACTGTCCCGCGATCAGCGGCTTGTTCTGTTGCCAATGCGCTTGGTATTCAAGCAGGTCACCCACGCCCAGGCCTTTTACGGCAACGTGCGTCTCGTGGGTGTCCGTGTAAAAGGGGGCTTCGCGAGTAATGTCGGCCGGCATGTCCTGGAAAGTGTCGGGAGGAGTCACGACCACGGTCCCATCCGGTTTCGTGACCCTTACGTAGTCAACCGCAAAGAGCTGGGATGGACTCTGATACGCAAATTTCACGACGCTGAGCTGCTGCACTCCAGCATCCGATTGGATTCGTATCCGCATACCCATCTCGCGAGTGTACGTGCCGTCGTTTTCAAACTTGAACTTGTCAGAGGACTGCTCCAACACAACAGCTTCCTTGGAATAATCCGGACCCGGATTAGCCTTACTCGGTTGCTTTTGAGCGAAGGTCGTGATCGAAATCGAAATGAGGAAAACAGCGAGATGGGCGAATACCTTGGACATAGACCCCCCTATTTATCCCGCTTTGCAGCAAGAATGCAAGGAGAATCGGCACACGGAAGACAAGGTGAAATCACGCCCGCGAAAATTGATGGCCTGGTTGAAACGCTGCTAAAATTGAGTGCGATTCTCGACGTGGGGCTGTAGCTCAGCTGGGAGAGCGCATCGTTCGCAACGATGAGGTCGTCGGTTCGATCCCGACCAGCTCCACCAAGTACTCCCAGACTCTCGAAATATCCTCGCCGAAGTCCGGGTATGCACTCAGTTCAAATCCGAAAGCACCGCGGTCGTGAAGCCGCCGTTTTGGCCATCGAGCCCTACGATGGATCGGATCTGGCCGGCGCTGAACGAGAGCGGATTGCTGTCAATCACTGCGAATGCCTGCCCCGGCTGCGTGAATATCACTTCGTAACTGCCCGCGGCCAGCGACTGGTACCCCGATGCCGCTTGGTAGGCGAGACTAGCAAAAGTAGGACTGCCCGGTGTGATGCCTGTGCCGGAGGGGACAATGTACACGTCAGCCGTCCCAAGGGTGACCGACGCGTTGATGACTCGAATCTCGATGTTGCCGGAAGAAGGCGCAGTATTGTTGTCGCTCAAAACCACTGTACCCGAGCCCGTGGCCAGAATCGTGTTATCGCTCTTGGACGGAATACTGATCGTCTGATTGACCAGGATGTTGGTGGTTCCGGTGTTGTCGATCTGAAGATTCGGCGAACCCGAACTCACAGACGCGTAACCGGAGGCTGCACCATATATCACGCCAGTGGCCACGCTCTTGGTATTGATCAGCATGTCGAGACTGGACTGGCCCACAAAGGCATTCATCAATCGAACGCGTGCACCACTACTTGATCCGCATCCGGCGCTTACGAAAACCGCGGCTAACCCAAACAGTCCAATAGCGAGGGGTGCGAGCTTCCAGAGTCGAGTCACTATGCTCTCCTGTGAACAAAAATATTTGTGCGCTGTATTCGGACTGATGCGGAGGGTAAGAAGCAAAGTTGCTGGCGTAGCGTAAAGAGTGGTCAACGCGGCGTAAAAGGTTGTAAAGAATTTCTGCGAAGGCTTTGTTTGTCGGATAAGACTGGAAGTCAACAACGAATCCGTCGGACGCGCCTGACGCTTAACGAAGAGGCACTAGCCCTGTCAACGCAAAGTCGGCATTTAACGCAGAGCGGAGCCTAGGGTTATTCCCCCATCTCGATTTCGACTTCGCGGTGCCAGTCTGCTTCAGCGTGGGTCTGAATCAAACGCACACAGCGGTTCCAGCGCAAGATCGCATCGTCATTTCCCACTGGACGAATCTTTTCCGCCTCGGCGTAGCAGCGCATGGCTTCGTCCAGAAGCACCAGCAGAGTGTGCGGCGGGCGGCGGGCCTGCAACTGCGCCTTGGCGCGGCGCTCGTGCAGGAGCCCCGTATAGTAGAGGCGTTCGTAACGATCACTCAGTTGCTGAAAAGCATTCTCCGCGTCGGCGTAGCGGTCGGCAGGGCCGCCGGTGAACTGATCGGTAATCGCCAGGCCCAGCAGGCGCAGGGCCAGTTGATGTCCAGGCGCGATGGCGAGTACATCGTGGCAGATGGACTCAGCCTCTTCGGGCTGGTGGAGAAAGCGATAGGTTTCAACTTTGGCGAGGGCTTCGTCCACGCCCTCGATAGAAATGGACTTCAGTTGGAATTCCACAGGCCCTCCTTCTTTTACTTCTCGGCGGCCTTGCCCGCCCCCGTGATCTTGCGCACCAGGCGTAGCACGGGATCGTAGAAATCATCCACCACGCGCTCTTTCAGCGGAATGATGGCATTGTCGGTGATGTGAATCTCTTCGGGACAAACCTCGGTGCAGCATTTGGTGATGTTGCATAACCCGATGCCAAGTTCGTCCTTGAGTAGCTTGGTGCGCGAGACTCCGTCCAGCGGATGCATCTCCAGGGCGGCGATGCGTACAAAGAAACGCGGGCCACCGAACTGATCATGCTTGTCGTGCTCGCGCAGAACGTGGCAGACGTTCTGGCACAGAAAGCACTCGATGCACTTGCGAAATTCCTGCACCCGGTCTACGTCCGCCTGCGACATCTTCCATTCCACCCCTGGCCGCGGCTGGAACGCGGGAATTTTCTTGTTTACTTTATAATTCCAGGAAACGTCGGTCACCAGGTCTTTGATGATGGGAAATGATTTCATCGGCCGGATGGTGATGGGTTGGTCTTGGGGCAGGGAATCCATGCGGGTTTTGCAGGTCAGTCTTGGCCGGCCGTTCACCTCCGCAGAACACGACCCGCACTTGCCCGCTTTGCAATTCCAGCGTACCGCCAGATCGGGTGCTCGGTACTTCTGCACATAGTGCAGCGCGTCCAGCACCACCATGCCGGGCGCAATGGGCACGTGGTAGTCGGCGGTTTCGCCTCCCTCGCGGGTGCCGCGAAAGATTCTCAGCGTCGCATCTGCCATGGACTAGGTCCCCTTCTCGTCTGCTAACAATGATTGCAACTCTTCCGGCATCTCGAGGGTCGGCGCCTGGCGCAACTCCATCGCCTCGCCTCGCCGGGATATCACGTTGTTCTGCTTTCCCCAGACAGGATCCAAATTCGGGTAATCAATGCGGCTGTGGGCTCCGCGGCTCTCGCGGCGGGCCAGCGCGCTGCAGGTCACAGCCTCGGCGACGGTGAGCATGGACTTCAAATCCCGGCACAAATGCCAGCCGGGATTGAACATCCGCGACCCGCTTATGGCGAGTTTCCCGGAGCGCTGTTTAAGTTTGTCGATTTCGTCCAGTGCTTCGGTAAGGTCTTTCTCGGTGCGGAAAATTCCCGCCAGGTCCTGCATGGTTTCCTGCAGCTCTTCATGCAGAGCATAAGGATTCTCACCGTCTTTCCGTTCGAACGGCGCCAGCAGCTCGCGCTCGGTTTCTGCGATCTGCGCGTTGTCGAAAGAGGGAGCGCTGGCTTTCTTCGCGTGTTCCGCAGCCGCCAGTCCCGCCCGCCGTCCGAAAACTACAAGATCAGAAAGCGAGTTTCCGCCTAGCCGGTTTGCGCCGTGAAGTCCCGCTGCTGCTTCTCCGGCGGCAAACAATCCGGGGATGGAAGCCTCTCCGCCTTCCGCGCCCACCCGAATCCCTCCCATCATGTAGTGGCAGGTGGGGCCGACCTCCATGGGCTGTTTGGTGATATCAACGTCGGCCAGTTCGCGGAACTGGTGATACATGCTGGGCAGCTTTTTCTTCACGTATTCAGCCGGTTTGTGCGAAATGTCGAGGAAGGCGCCGCCATGCTCGCTCCCGCGCCCTTCTTTCACTTCCGTATAAATAGCGCGCGCGACCAAATCGCGGGTCGAGAGTTCCATGCGCTGTGGATCATACCGCTCCATGAAGCGCTCGCCCGATTTGTTGCGCAGAATGCCGCCTTCGCCGCGAACCGCTTCAGTGACCAGAAGTCCCTGCACTCCAGGCGGCCACACCATTCCCGTGGGATGGAACTGTACGAACTCCATGTCGAGTAGCTCGGCCCCCGCATCATAAGCCAGCGCCATGCCATCGCCGGTAGATTCCCAGGAATTCGAGGTGATCGGCCAGGCTTTGCCAATGCCCCCAGTGGCTATGACGACAGACTTTGCCTTGAACACAACGAAGCGTCCATTCTCGCGCCAGTAGCCGAAAGCGCCCGCAACCCGGTCGCCGTCCTTCAGCAAGCGCGCAATGGTGCACTCCATGTAGACATCAAAACCCATCTGCACGCCGCGATCCTGCAAAGTGCGTATCATCTCCAGACCGGTGCGATCGCCTACGTGGCACAGACGTTTGAAGGTATGTCCGCCGAACGCGCGCTGCAGGATACGGCCATCGTCAGTACGGTCGAACAGCGCGCCCCACTGTTCGAGTTCGCGCACGCGATCAGCGGATTCCTGCGCATGGATCTGGGCCATGCGCCAGTTGTTGACAAACTTCCCCCCCCGCATGGTGTCGCGAAAGTGGGCGCGCCAATTGTCGGCTGCGTCCACATTCGCCATCGCCGCTGCGATTCCGCCTTCGGCCATCACGGTATGCGCTTTCCCCAAAAGCGATTTGCAGAGCACTCCGACAGTTGCTCCCTGCGACAGGGCTTCTATAGCGGCGCGCAGGCCCGCACCCCCGGCACCGATGATCAATACGTCATGTTCGTGGGTTTCGTATTTGTCGTTCACAAGAGCCTTAGGTCTCGTATCGCGCCTGAGGACACCAAGCGCACGTAAAAATCAGCCAAGCCCACCGAGAAAAGACTTGCCCACGCGAACAGCATGTGGCGTTCATTCAGGAAACTTAGGCCGCGCCACGTGGAATGACGTTCGCGTCCAAATGTTGCACAGGAAAAACAGTCGAGCTTTCCGCCGGCAAGGTGACGCAGCGAATGACAGGAAAACAAATACAGCGTCAGCAGGATGACATTCACCAGCAAGACAATCGAACCCACGCCTACCCCGAAGCCGTTGTCAAAAAAGAAGCCGCGGATCGCATCATGCCAGAGAAACGCGATGAATATCACCGCCAGATAAAGAAAATAGCGGTGCAGGTTCTGCAGGATGAAAGGGAACTTGGTCTCGCCGAAATACTTGCGCCCAGGTTTTTCGGCAATCGCGCAACCCGGAGGATCAAGAAAGAAAGCGCGGTAGTACGCCTTGCGGTAGTAGTAGCACGTGGCCCGGAACCCCAGCGGCCCACCCAGAATCAGCAATGCCGGAGACAATTTCCACCAGTGGTGATGGGCATCAATCAGCGGCGAGTAGAACGGAGAGAGATACGGGCCCCATTGGTAATACGCGCCCTCGAACGCCCGCCAGGTTGCGTAGGCGGAAAATATTAGGAGTACGGCCATCACCGGCAGGATCTCGGGCCACGGCTTGGGCGCCGACGGGTTATTGCTTTGAACCTGTGAAGCAGACGCCACAGTTCCTCCACTGGCCGACCAGGAACACGCAGAAATCACAAAACCGAGATTATAGTCTGCCGCGAAGCCGAAGTGAGTTGAAAGATTGGTTTCGGTGGCTCACAAGCATTGTTTAGTGAGCGCCTCGCAGTCTTGCGCGGCATCGGCAACTCATTGTCTCAAACTCGTCCGTGACATATATTGTTCGTTCCTGCCTAGTTGCTGTGGGGCCGAACAAAGACGACCTTTTCTCTGGAGGTGTCAAATGCCTGCGCTGACTCGCCGTGAGTTGTTACGCTCCGGAGCCGCACTTTCAGCTTCCTCACTTGCCGCAGGCCCATTCGTGACTCGCGCTAACGCGTTGCTGGCAGCGTATCCCGAAGCAGCGTCGGCTGAGGCTTTGGCGGCAATTGCTCCACGCGAGCATCTGCTCCTTGATTTCGGCTGGAAATTTCAGTTCGGTCACGGCAGCGATCCCGCGCGCGATCTGGGCTTGGGCAGCAGCCAAAGCGATTTTGCCAAGACCGGCGACTTCAAATTTGCCACCGATAAATTCGACGATTCGAAATGGCGCTCCTTAAACCTGCCGCATGACTGGGCAGTCGAGTTGCCGTTTGTACGCGACGAGAGTCTTCAGAGCCACGGGTATAAGCCTCTGGGTCGGACCTATCCCGAGACCAGCGTGGGCTGGTATCGTCGCAGCTTTGACATTCCTGCGAGCGATCGTGGCCGCCGCATCGTACTCGAATTTGACGGCGCCTTTCGCGATGCGCTGGTTTTCGTCAACGGCTACTTCTTGGGTCGCAACAACAACGGCTACGCGCCGTTTCGCTTCGACTTCAGCGACTTTGCCAACTATGGCGGCAAAAATTACGTTGTCGTGCGCATGGACGCGAGTTTTGGCGACGGTTGGTTTTACGAAGGCGCAGGCATTTACCGGCATGTATGGCTCACCAAGACCGACGCACTGCACCTCGGCCACTGGGACACTTATGTCCGTACCGATGTGAAGGGGAACGCCGCGACATTGAGTTTGGGAACGACGGTGCAGAACCAAAGCATGCAGGCGGAGAGTAGCCGGGTGAAGTGGCAAATCCTCGACGCAGCAGGGAAAACCGTCGCCACCGCTGAGGCCGCGTCGCAGCAGATCGCCGCCGATTCTTCCGCCGCATTCCTCGCCAGCGCAAGATTGCTCAACCCCGCATTGTGGTCGCCGGAGGCTCCGAATCTTTACTCCGCGCTCGTTACCGTCGAGTCCGGCGGCAAGACGCGGGACGGCGAGCGCGTGAGCTTCGGCGTGCGCACCGTTGCATTCGATGCCGACAAGGGCTTCTTCCTCAATGGCAAGTCCGTCAAGATCAAAGGAACCTGCAACCATCACGACCATGCCGGAGTCGGCGCGGCGCTGCCAGACCGCCTGCAGTGGTACCGCGTAGGCCTGCTGAAGGACATGGGATCGAATGCGGTGCGCACCTCGCACAACATGCCTACGCCGGAGTGGGTGGAGGCTTGCGATCAACTCGGCATGATGATGATGTGTGAGACCCGCTTGATGAGTTCGAACCCCGAGGGTCTGGCGCAGCTCGAACAGATGATCAAGCGCTATCGCAACTCCCCGGCCATCATCATCTGGTCCATGGGCAATGAGGAATGGATCATGCAACAGACCGAACAGGGCGAACACGTCGTGGCCACCATGGTCGAGCGCAGTCATGAACTCGACCCCACGCGGCTCTGTACAGCGGCAGTGAACGGCAACTGGGGCAAAGGTGTTTCAAAATCGCTGGATGTTGAAGGGCTCAACTACAACCTGCATGACATCGATGCCTACCGCAACTCCCATCCCAAGCAGCCGCTCATCGGTTCGGAAACCGCGAGTACGGTTTCCACGCGTGGCATCTACCAGACCGACAAGTTGCGCAACTGGGTCAGCGCTTACGATGTGAACCATACTTCATGGTCTGAACTGGCCGAGGAATGGTGGAAATTCTACGCCGCGCGCGAATGGCTTCCGGGTGGTTTTGCCTGGACTGGCTTTGACTATCGTGGGGAGCCGACGCCCTACGGCTGGCCGTCCATCAACTCGCAGTTCGGAATCGTGGATATGTGCGGGTTCCCTAAAGACAACTACTTCTACTACAAGACCTGGTGGGGTCAGGAGTCGGTGTTGCATCTGTTTCCGCACTGGAACTGGGAGCAGCGGGAGGGCGAGATCATCCCTGTCTGGGTGCATTCCAATCTGGATGAGGTCGAACTGTTTCTGAACGGCAAGAGTCAGGGCAGCCAGAAGGTGCAGCCGCTCACCCATCTGGAGTGGAAGGTGAAGTACGAACCCGGCGTGATTGAAGCTCGGGGAAGCAAGAACGGGAAAGTTGTGCTGACCGAGAAGCGCGAGACTACCGGCAAACCGGAATCCATCGTACTCACGGCTGACCGGACTGAGGTTGACGCCAACGGCGAGGACATCGCGATGGTTCGCGTGGAGGTTCACGACAAAGAGGGCCGCCAGGTCCCCACCGCAGATAACGGGATCAGCTTCAAAGTAACCGGCGACGGCGCCCTGATCGGCGTGGGCAACGGTGATCCCAACTGCCAGGAGTCGGACAAGGAGCCTAAGCGCAGCCTGTTCAACGGCCTGGCGCAAGTCATTCTGCAGGCGAGCAAGATTCCCGGCAAGGTCGTGCTTGAGGCCTACACGGAAGAGTGGCCGGGCCCCAAGCTGCTTTCGGCTACTCTCACGATCACGACCCGGAAAGTGGAGCCGCGGCCGGCCCTTTGAACGATGCTGATGGGTTTGTCATCCTGAGCGAAGTGGCATGATTCGCCTACGCGAATTATGCCGCGCAGTCGAAGGACCCCTAGCAGCAAACACAAACCCAGGCGCGGAAGGGAGTTCTCACAATGCATTCTCGCGGCATCATCTTACGAACCATTGGCATCGCCCTGTTCTGTCTCACGGGTTGTGCTCACCCGTTTGGGTACCACGACCCTCCGCCTTCGTACATCCCTCGTCCCGGCTGGACGCTCACCTGGAGCGACGAATTCGACCAGCCCAACGGCTCGCCTCCTGATCCGACCAAATGGAAGATTGAAACCGGCGGCAACGGCTGGGGCAACAACGAATTGGAGTACTACACCGCCCGTCCGCAAAACCTGCGCGTCAGTAACGGAAACCTGGAAATGATCGCGCTCAAGGAATCTTACACCGGCCCCGACGGCGTGAGTCGCAACTACACCTCCGCGCGCCTGGACACTACCGGCAAATTCGATCAGGCTTATGGACGCTTTGAAGCGCGAATCAAAATTCCTTACGGACAGGGAATCTGGCCCGCGTTCTGGATGCTGGGCAATGACATGGAAAAAGTTAGCTGGCCCGGTTGCGGTGAGATCGACATCATGGAAAACATCGGCCGCGAGCCGGCAATCGCTCACGGTACAATTCACGGCCCGGGATACTCAGGTGGAAAGGGAATTGGCGCGCCCTACCCACTTGTCACCGGACGTTTTGCCGACGACTATCACGTGTACGCCGCCGAATGGGAGCCCAACCAGATCCGTTTTTATGTTGACGACCACTTGTACGCCACCCGCACTCCCGCCGACCTGCCCGCCGGGACCAAGTGGGTGTACGATCACCCGTTTTTTGTGATTCTGGACTTAGCGATTGGCGGAGGATGGCCCGGCAATCCTGACGAGACGACAGTTTTTCCGCAGACCATGCTGGTGGATTACGTGCGGGTCTATAAGAGAAATTGAATCAATGATCCAATACTATTGGAGTAAGCTTCCGGTTCCCCACGAAGCATTCGTGCACGAAGGGCTTAGTAAAGCGCTGCACCACATCCGATGGAATGCTGTCTTCCGTGAATTCCTCAAACTTGAATTGGATCGTTCCCCGAGGCTCGCCCTCAGGATTCACCGTTGCCACCACGTAGCCATATACGTTGGTTTTCGCGGCCTTGGCTTCGCTTGCTGCTGGAGGCAGCGGGTAGCGCTCCGCTCCCGCGGTTCCGACGATCCATCCCGGCAGCACGCCGCCGTTCGCCTTCCAGTACGGAGTGTTGAAAATCCCGTCCATAAAGTAGTGCGAGTGGCTGGAGAGCACGTACACAATTTTGTGCGCATCGTTCTGCATTTTCAGCAGCATGGCATAGACGCGCCGTCCGGTCTCGATCCCGCTCGGATACTCATTCATGCTGTGGTTGGCGGAGATGCTTTCCGGCAGCGCCTCATGCATTCCCACCACGATGGTTCGAATCGCGTTATCTTTTCGGTCGCGAGCCAGCACGCCCTCGATCCACTTCATCTGCGGCCCATCGAACTGATCTTTCGTCGCGTTATCCAGATAAATGAAGTCAATGCCGTCGCGCGTCCAGTGAAAGTAGGTTCTCGGCTGCATGGCTTTCGGATTGTCTTTCAATCTCTGCTTTTTCAGTTCCGGCCGGTCCAGGTATTCGCGAAACTGATGGACAAACGCTTCTCTGGATTTCGGCGGCGTGGTTTCATGGTTGCCGATACCCAGAAAAAAGGGCACATCTCCCCAGGGCTTGATCTGGTTTTCGGTAAAGTCGCTCCATGCGCGGTTCTCGTAGTCGGCGAGGTCGGTGGGCTTGTCCGCGACGGCGCTCTCCTGCAGGAAATCCTGGTCGGGGGCGGAAATCTTGCGCAGGTCCCCTAGATGCCAGTAGAAAGCGACGTTGTGCTTGATCGCATCTGCTGCGACAGCGGGCATGACCACATCGCCGCAGTTGCGGGAATCTCCGGAAACCGCGAACGTCCAGGTCTCAGAAGAGCCCTTGGAATCCGCCGCATAAATCGAGGGAGGAAGAATTAAAACCAGAGCAATACCAAGGACGAATTGTTTTGCGTGCATGCGTCTTCCGCCACCCTTATAAAAGATATTCCCAGGTGGTTAGTGTAACCTTTTCTATTAGCGCGAATCTTCACTGGCATGTGGAAGTTGTTTATGCGCGGAATTTCTCGACGAATCGCGGTTGGAGCCATGGCAGGACTGCTGATCACCCTTTTGAGCAGTCCAAGCCCCGGTGAATCCGCAACTGCAAAGCCAGTTCTGGTTGAGCTGTTCACGTCTGAAGGCTGTTCCAGTTGTCCTCCCGCCGACGCCCTGCTCCGCACTTTGGACAGCACCCAGCCAGTGTCCGGAGTTCAGTTGATCGTGCTGGGCGAGCACGTGGACTACTGGGACGACCTGGGATGGAAAGATGCATACTCTTCGCACGCATTCACCGTCCGGCAGCAGACTTACGCCGATCACCTGCGTCTGGCCAGCCCCTACACGCCGCAGATGGTTGTAGATGGAAATCTCGAATTCGTGGGAAGTGACCGCCAACGGGCGAATCAGGCCTTTGAAAAAGCGCGCTCTCTTCCAAAGGTCACGGTCCGAATTTCATCCGTGAAGATCGAAAACGGAAAGTTGCGCGCGCACATTGAAACTGATCCTCTGCCATCGCAGGCAGAAGTATTTATGGCCCTTGCGCTCGATCATGCGCAGTCGCAGGTCCTCCACGGCGAAAATGGAGGTCATCGTCTGGAACATGTCGCGGTGGTGCGGAACCTCACCAGCATCGGGAAAACAAAAAAGGGAGAAGCTTTCTCGCGGGATGTGAGCCTTGCCGCAGACTCGTCCGGCGTCCCGTACCGGCTGGTCGCGTTCGTGCAGGAACCGAACCAAGGAAAAATCCTCGGCGCGGCCGTCGAACGCCTAAAGTAGCTTCTCTCTGCGACCTTGGCGTGTTCCTGGCGTTCTTTGCGGTTACAGGCTTTCGATTCCCTTAGACAGCAGCCTCTGCTGGTTCACGAAGCAAGGCTTCAGGCTCATCTTCTGCGAGCCGCACATGCCGCTTCGCCACCAGCATGTAAATCGAGGGCACCACAAACAGCGTAAACGCGGTCCCGATGATCATGCCGCTGACCAGCATGATACCAATACTGTTCCTCGCGCCCGCGCCCGGCCCCGTGGCGAAGACCAGCGGCAGGTGGCCAAATACAGTAGCTGCGGTCGTCATCAGGATTGGGCGCAATCGTGTGCTGGCCGCCTCAGTGACCGCGTGGAGCTTGTCTCTTCCTTCTTCCTGCAAGTGGTTAGCGAACTGAACGATAAGGATTCCATTCTTCGATATCAGACCGACCAGCGTGATCAGTCCCACCTGGCTGTAGATGTTGAGGGTGGTCAATCCGAGGAATGAAAACATCAGCGCCCCGGCAAGGGCCAGCGGCACCGATCCCGCCAAAATGATGAACGGATCACGGAAGCTTTCAAACTGTGCCGCGAGCACCAGATAGATCAGGATTCCCGAGAGCATGAAAGTGCCGAGAAACTTGCTGCCCTCAACCCGAAGCTGGCGCGATTCGCCGGCGTAGTCCACAGTAAAGCCCTGGGGCAGTGTTTTCTTGGCCTCGTCTTCCAGGAACGTCAGCGCCTTGTCGAGCGGCACCGGTGGCGGAATTACGCCCTGAATGCGCACCGCGTTGAGCTGCTGAAATTTGTTCAGCGAGCGTGGCTCGGTTGTGGTCTTCAGGGTAGCGAAGGTTGAGAGTGGGACCAGCTTGTCGTTCGACCCCTTGACGTAGATCTGCGCCAACTGATCTGCAGTCAAACGCTCTACCCGCTTTACCTGGGGGATCACTTTATAGCTCCGGCCCTGGATGCTGAAGCGGTTCACGTAATTCCCGCCGAGAAGGGTGGAGAGGTCCTGGCCTGCCTGGCTCAGGTCAACTCCTTGAGAGCGGAGTTTGTCGCGGTCAAAGACCACCTCGGTTTGCGGCTGATCGAACTTCAGGTCCACGTCGGCGAAGATGAAGATCCCACTGGCCATTGCCTTCTGCACTATTTGGCCCGCTAGCTCGGCGAGTTGCTGCGGTTCTGCCGACGACGCGATCACAAAATCAACCGGGAAATTTCCGGCGCCGGGCAGTGGTGGTGGCGTCAGCGGAATCACCCGAACGCCCGCAATCTTTGACAGCGGGCCGGTTGATTCGACCAGAAGCTGTTGCGCTGTTTTCTTCCGCTGACTCCATGGCTTAGTGACCATGCCGCCGAAGCCGCCGCTCGGAGTCGTGATCTGGAAGATACTTTCGCTCTCAGGGAACGAGCGATACACGTCGTAAACTTCCTGGGTAAACAAGTTGGTTTGGTCAATGGTGGCGTTGGCCGAAGACTGAATGACCCCGAAAACCACTCCTTGGTCCTCGGCCGGCGCCAGTTCCCGTTGCGAAAACATGTAGAACGGAACGATTAACAGCAGCACAATCGCCCACAGCGTAAGGACGACCGGACGGTATCGAAGCGTTCCAGAAAGCGTCCGCGTGTAACCGTTACGAACGCTATCGAAGCGGCGGTTAATCCAACCCGCGAAGCCGCGCTCACTGGCTCCCTCGCGCAGAAGCCGCGAGCCCATCATCGGTGACAGGGTGAGGGCCACTATGCCGGAGACAAGCACTGCGCCAGCCAGGGTGAACGCGAACTCGCGGAACAGCGCGCCAGTCAATCCGCCTTGAATAGCTACAGGTGTGTACACCGCCGCCAGCGTAATGGTCATGGCGATGATCGGGCCTACCAGCTCACGGGCCGCGTCTATGGCAGCATGGAACGGGGACTTGCCCAGGTGAAGGTGACGCTCCACGTTCTCCACCATTACGATGGCATCGTCCACCACCAGGCCCACCGAGAGCACGATCGCAAGCAGGGTGAGCAGGTTGATGGTGAAGCCCGCGGTGAGCATCAGGAACACCGCCCCGATCAGCGAGATCGGAATGGCAACAACTGGAATGAGCACTGAACGGAACGAACCGAGAAATAGGAAGATGACGACGACGACGATCAGCAGCGTCTCAGTGAGGGTGTGGAGCACTTCGTTAATGGCGTCCTGAATGTACGCAGTTGAATCGTACGGGACTCCCAGCTTCATTCCCGCCGGGAGTTGGGCGTTGATTCCTGGAAGAGTCGCGCGCACATTCTTGATCACTTCGAGCGAATTAGCCGTGGGCAGAACCCAAATGCCCATGAACGTGGCCGTCTCGCCATTAAAACGAACGTCCTGGTCGTAGTTCTCGGCGCCCAGCACGACGTCCGCAATCTCGCCCAGGCGCACCACCACACCGTTCTGTTGCTTGACCACCATCTGGCGGAAGTCTTCCGCAGTTTTCAAATCCGTGTTCGCCACCAGGTTTACTGAAACCATGGAGCCTTTTGTGCTTCCCAGGGCGGAAAGGTAGTTGTTCTTTGAGAGCGCGTCGTGCACGTCGGAAGGAGACACATTGCGCGCTGCCATCTGGTCCGGCTTCAGCCAGATCCGCATGGCGAAGGTGCGGTTGCCGAGAATGTCAGCCCGCTGCACACCACTGACCGCGCTCAGCTTGGGCTGCACCACCCGAGTCAGATAGTCGGTAATCTGATTCTGATCGAGATCGGCGGAAGAGAAGCCGATGTACATGGCAGCAAACTGGGTGTCGGCGGTTTCCAGTTCGATGATGGGAGCTTCAGCCTCCGGAGGCAAATCATTGCGCACCTGGGCCACTTTCGCCTGGACCTGAGTGAGCGCTGCGTTGGTGTCATAGTTGAGCTTCAGGTGCACGCTGATCGTGCTCAGCCCCTGCGCGCTGGTTGACTCCATGTAGTCAATTCCGTCAGCGCTGGCAATCACTCGTTCCAGCGGCGTAGTGATAAAGCCGCGAACCAGATCGGCATTCGCGCCGACGTACACTGTCGAAACCGTGACCACCGCTATATCGCTGCGCGGATACTGGCGCACGCTCAACGAGCGAATGGCCTGCAGCCCCGCGATCAGGATCACCAGGTTGACCACAATCGCAAGCACCGGCCGCTTGATGAACAGGTCCGTTAACTTCATTCTTAAGTGTCCTCAGGCTTGGGCTTCGGGTTATTTGGCGGTTGTATCTTGTTATTGATTTGCACTGCAGCGCCATTGCGCAGCTTGAACACTCCTGAGGTCACCACCTCATCCCCCGGGTTCACGCCAGAGACGACCGCTACCTGATCGCCACGCGAGCCCTCAACTTTTACGAACTGCTGACGCACCCCGCGGTAGATCTTGCCCTTGGGATCGGTAAGGTCGGTGACCACAAAAACCGAATCGCCGTAGGGAGCGTAGTTGATTGCAGACGCCGGCAGAGAGACCACTTGTCGGCTCGCGCCCAGCACTACCTGCACCTGAACGAACATGCCAGGACGCAGCTTGCCTTGGGGATTAGGAAGAGTCGCCTGCACCTGAATGTTCCGCGTGGCCTCGTTTATAACTGAGTCAACCGCCGTCACCCGGCCATTAAATGTGGCACCAGGGAGGTCGTCACTCGTAACCCGAATCGTCCGGCCAGCCAGTGACTGTGCGGAAGTCTGCTGTGGCACCCCGAAGTTCACGTAAATAGGATTCAGCGCCTGCAGAGGAACGATGGCCTGTCCAGCTGCCAGGTACTGCCCCAGATTGATCTGGCGCAGACCCAGGACTCCGGTAAACGGCGCACGGACTGTCTTCCGCTCAATGGTCGCCTGAATCTCTCCCACCTGCGCTTCTGTCGCTTTCTGTTGGGCGCTGGTGTTGTCGTACTCTGTGCGAGCCGTGACCCCTTGTTTGACCAGCTCCTGAGTCCGGTTGAAATTGATGCGGGCCAGATCGCGCTGTGCCTCGGCGGCGGCCAGCTGCGACCGCTCCTGGCGAGTATCAAGCTCAACCAGTACGTCGCCGGCACGGACCGGCTTGCCGGACTCGAAATTGATCCGAGCCACCGTGCCAGGCAGGTCCGCACTTACCGTCACTCCCTGAATGGCTGCCGCCGTGCCGATTATGTTTAGGGTTGAAGGCCAGGTCTCACGTGCAGCGACAATCGTCGTAACCGCGTCCGGGGGCGGTGCGAAACTTCCGCCCTGCGCGATGGCCGTCGCGATCTGCCGGTACTTCACAAATCCCAGGCCCGCGACGAGTGCTATCACCACCGCCAGCATCAGGATCATCCGCTTTAGCATGGTTTCCTCTTAATTCCTTGGCCAGGTAGGCGAAATGCTTGCCCCACTGCCTAACACTGGATTCGCTTACCTGCCGCTAAATTCGATGTCAGGCCGCTTGGACAAACTCGCAAAATTCAGCAGACAAAACATCAGGTTGGAGACCCAGGGCGGAACGTACCTGAATCGGTAGATTACGACGATGCAACTCCGGATTCAAATTTCCTTTAGCCACTGGACGAGCTGGTTAAGCCCGACGGGCCCCCTTTGCCCCGAACATTCCCGGGTAATTGAAATCCCAATCGACCCATGCCTGCCGAAGGAAGCTCTCAAATCAGACGCAACGTCATCCAGGCAGGAGCACATATACTTCTTGCCAGTCTGCTAAATTGTTGACCTATGAAGCCTTCCCGCAGCTTCGCCAGTGACAACAACGCCGGGGTCCATCTCGAGGTTTTGAAGGCAATCACCGCCGCCAATCAGGGACACGTTGTCGGATACGGAGATGACCCCTACACCGATTCCGCCGTGCGCCAGTTCAAACGCCATTTTGGAGACGATGTCGAAGTGTTTTTCGTATTCAACGGAACCGCCGCCAATTGCCTGGGCTTGAAGGCACTCACCAATTCCTACCACGCGGTCATTTGCGCCGAGGCTGCTCATATTTATGTGGATGAATGCGGCGCTCCGGAAAAGTTTACCGGCTGCAAGCTGATCCCGATTCACTCCCAGGATGGAAAGCTAACCGTAGAAGCAGTTCGCGACGCATATCACGGTATTGGAGTCGAGCACCACGTGCAGCCGCGGGTAGTCGCCATCACTCAATCGACGGAAGTAGGCACTGTCTATAAAGAAGATGAGGTTCGCCGGTTGGCGGGTTTTGCTCACGAACGCGGTATGTTTCTCCACATGGACGGAGCCCGCATCGCCAACGCGGCAGCGTCCCGAGGTCTCGGCTTGCGCCAGGCCACTCGCGATCTCGGCGTGGACGTGCTTTCTTTCGGAGCTACCAAGAACGGAGGTATGGGATCTGAGGCAGTCGTTTTCTTTGATCCGAAGTTGGCTGCTGACTTCAAGTTCTACCGCAAGCAAGGAATGCAACTGGCCTCCAAGATGCGATATCTGTCCGCTCAGTTCGAGGCCTTGCTTAAGGACGGGCTTTGGCTCCGTAACGCCCAGCACGCCAATCGCATGGCACAAACGTTAAAGCGGGAGTTAAGCAAGATTCCGCAAGTAAAGGTCGCGTATAAAGTCGAAGCCAATGGTGTTTTCGTTAAACTCCCCCGCGGCGTCATCCGGAAACTGCAAAAGCGCTACTTCTTTTATATGTGGGATGAAAGGCAGTCCATGGTTCGCTGGATGTGCTCATGGGATACGACCGAGCAGGATGTGAAGCAGTTTGTGGAGTTCTTGCGCCGTAGCCTGTGACGCTGAACTTGAGGCGCCTCGAAGGCGTAAGCGCAGCGGGAACCCTCTTCCGAAAAACTGAGTGCCGCGAAGGATCTCTGTGGAACAATGGTGCGCCCGGAGAGATTCGAACTCCCGACCTACAGCTCCGGAGGCTGCCGCTCTATCCAGCTGAGCTACGGGCGCGTAAGTCTAGTTTACATCGGAATCGGCGGTTCCCTTTTAGCGATCAAAGGTAAGAGCTTAAGAGCGAAGAGCCAACAGCCAAGAGCTGTTTATCTCCGTCCGTGTCCCCGCTCGCGGTCGCCGCGGTCTCCTCGGCCACCACCGCCACCGCCGGGCCGCTCGGCCTTGGGACGCGCCTCATTGACGTTGATGGTGCGGCCTCCGACTTGTGTTCCGTTCAGTCCGGCGATGGCTTTCTCGCCTTCTTCGGCATTCGCCATTTCCACAAACGCAAAGCCGCGTGACCTTCCTGTCTCACGATCAGTCAGGATGCTGACACGATCCACCTGTCCGTAGCTTTCGAAAAGCTGGCGCAGCTCATCTTCAGCGGTATTGAAGCTGAGATTCCCAACGAAAATGTTTTTCAAATTGCCCCTCTCTCCGCGAACCGGGGCCACCACTGCAGCAAATAACACGCTGTTTTACCAGGGTTCGCAAACGCGCGGAGAGTATAGCAAATCCTGGGCCTTGAGCAAGTGGCACTTCACCGGAACTCAACTGCCAGGAATCAGAAACATCTGCAACCGCGGGTTCGCGGGACGCTTACCCGACTTCCGGTTTGACTGCATCTCCTGATTGTCCAAACAGAGGTTCGCCCGAAGCTAGTACTTCTCCGATTTGTAAACCACGCGCCCGCCCACCATCGTCAGCAAGACTTTCGTTTCACCAATCTTCAACGGAGGAACCTTGAATACATCTTGCGAAACCACGATCAGGTCCGCCAGTTTGCCCGGTTCCAGTGAACCCTCGCTCTTCTCGCGATGTCCCGCAAATGCGGCGTTCCAAGTGTAGCCTTTGATTGCCTCGGCCAGGCTGATGCGCTGTGCTGGAATCCACCCGCCTCTTGGTTGGCCCTCGGCTGTCTGGCGGGTGACTGCATTCTGCAGTCCGGGCCAGGGGCTGAGAGTCACAATCGGCCAGTCGCTGCCAAACGCCAGCACTCCGCCCGCGGCCTGAATGCTGTGCCAGGCCCACGCTCGTTGAGCACGTTCTGGTCCAACGCTGGGCTCCCAGGCCTTGAAAGCGTCCTCGTCAGGATAGGCGTGAAGCGGCTGCATACTGGCAATAATACCAAGTTGTCCGAAACGGGAAATGTCCGACGCAGAAACGTCCTCGATGTGCTCGATTCGGTGCCGCGCGTCTTTGTTGCCATTCTTCTTCGCTGCATCTTCGTATGCATCCAGCGCCACGCGGATAGCGCGATCGCCGATGGCGTGGGTGAATATCTGTATGCCATGCTCGTCGAGGTGCGCAACAAAGCGTTTGTACTTCTCAGCGTCCCATAGCAACTCGCCAGAGAGCGAAGGAGCATTAGAATACGGCGCGAGCATGGCCGCGGTGTGAGTTTCGATCACGCCGTCAAGAAAGAACTTGGCCGCGCCGGCCGCAATCCAGTCATCGTGATAGCGGTCGCGCGCCTGCAGAATTTCCTCCAGTTGGCGATCGCTCATTTCCGGCGGGTCGAGGCGGTAAGCCAGATAGAAACGTAAAGTCAGGTCCCCGGTGCGGCGCAACTCATCCAGCAGATCAACACTCTGCAGGTCGTCTTGATGAGCATAAACACTGCCCGGAACGTGGACCCGAACTATACCGAACTGGTTTGCGTGTTTCATTCCAGCGCGAATCGCACGCAGCTTGGCTTCGCGGCCCGGTTCGGGAATGGCACGACGAACCACAGCATCTGCGGCGTCTTCTTTTATTGCGCCGGTTGGCTCCCCGGTTACCGGATCGCGCACGATCTCGCCCCCCGGAGGATTCGTTGTGTCTCTTGTGATGTGTGCGGCCTCGAGCGCCTTGCTGTTTGCCCACCAGGTGTGTCCGTCATAGCTTTCTAGATAAACCGGGCGATTAGGGACGATTGCATCAAGGTCCTTCTTGTCCGGAAGTCCCGACGGCCCGAATACGGGATACATCCAGCCGCGCCCGAGCACCCAGGGATCTTTGGGGTGTGCATCTGCGTATGCCTTCACCCGCTGCACGATTTCGGCGATCGTGGTTGCATCGTCAAGGTTGACTTGCTGCAGGGTGAATGAGCCGTCGAGAAAGTGCGCGTGGCAGTCGGTGAATCCGGGAAGCACCAAGCGGCCTTTGCCGTCGACTACCTGAGTAGAGGCGCTGCGGTAGGGGGCAATCTCGCGATCCGTACCGACCGCCAGGATTTTGCCGTCGCGAATGGCTGCTGCCTCTGCCCACGCCTGGCGCGCATTTACGGTGTAGATATGAGCGTGAACCAGGACGATGTCGGCGGACTGGCCGGGGTTCTGGGCGAGCGAGAAACACGAGAGCAGAATGACAATGGCAAAGCGAGACGGGTCGAAAATGTTTCCCATAAAAAACTGTCATTCCGAGCCCGCGTGATGCTTGCGAGACATCCCCACTCCTAGAACGTCGGCGGTGTATTCACCCACAGGACCCAGGTCTCCGACCGCCCGGGATTCGTCCAGTTGTGCGGCACTGCGCTCTCGAAATAGAAGCTGTCGCCCGATTTCAGGCGGTACTTTTCGCCACGCAGAAAAATCTCCATCTCGCCCTTCAGTACAAACAGAAACTCTTCTCCTACGTGTGTATAAGAGTCGCCGCTGCCCGCGCCGGCTGCGATTCGAAACAGATGCGGCTCCATCACGGTATTACCCCAGGCCAGCAGCTCCATGCGGACCCCGCGACCCGCTTCCAGGACTTTGCGCGCACCCGGACGCACCAGGTGTTTGTTGGGTTCGGCGGTGTCGTAGAAATCAAGAATATTGGTTTTGTAGTAGCGCGCGAGTTTGCGCAGCGTGCCCACCGACGCGCTCATCTGGGAGCGTTCGAGGGCGCTGAGAAATCCAAGTGATATGCCGGCCGCCTTGGCCACGGTGGCAAGAGACGCGCTTCGCTTCAGGCGCAACTGTCGCAAGCGCGCGCCGATGGCTCTCGCGGTTCCGTCACGGGGAGTATGCGCCAGCCCCTCGCCCTTAAGCGTCTGCACAATTGCCGACGCATTCATGCCGCGCACTTTGCGCAGAAAGCTGGCGCGTTTTAGCAGACGAACATCCTCGCGCGTGTACAGGCGGTACTTGCTGGCGGTGCGCCGCGGCTGGGCCAAGCCCAGGCTTTCCCACATGCGAATAACGGTGGGAGAAAGGCCGACAAGCCTGGCAACGTCCCCAATTTTGAGATAGTCGTTCTTCAGAGAATCGTTGTTGCTCTGTTTCGCGGGCATGGACCGTCCCAACGCGCTGACGATGCGGAAGTTTTCGCTTGACAGTGTTGTTCGCTGCCAACTAACCTTGCTGGATTATAGCAAGGTTTGTGGTTCGCGCAACCGCTGTAAAATTCTTCAAGCCGAGAACTTGGAGGTATCGCATGTACGCTCCCCCTGTAATCCGTAGCGCCGTTTTCTGCTGCAGCCTCATTGCGTCTCTCTTGCTATTTTTCTCGCTCGCCTCGGGCCAGAGCACCGGCGGTCGCCTGATCGGCCGGGTCGCCGACCCCAGCGGCGCCGTGATCAGTGGCGTCAACGTCACTTTGGTAAATGAAGCGACAGGAGTCAACCGTGAGACCAAGACCAACGAGAGCGGCGATTACATCTTTGTGGAAGTTGCTCCTGGCAACTACCGCGTGGAGTACGGGCTGCAGGGCTTTAAGAAGGATATCCGCCGCGATGTCACTCTCTTGGTGAACCAGGTCCTCACACTGAACGCGACCTTACAGCCCGGCGGCGCACAAGAAGTAGTCGAAGTCACATCGGAGGCGCCGCTGGTGGATACGACCAGCACGCAGCTGGGGGCGGTGGCCGATGCGCGCAGTATTAGCCAGCTGCCTTTGAACGCTCGAGATACGTATCAGTTCTTACAACTACAACCCGGCGTGACGTCCACGGTGGGATCAGGGAACTCGATCGTTTACGGCAGTGACAAGGCAGGCTCGGTATCAGTGAATGGCGGACGAGGACGCGCAAACAACTTCAGCGTGAACGGTGGCGATGCGAACGATCAGTTCGTAAATCTGCCGACGGTGCAGCCCTCGCCGGACAGCATTGAGGAGTTCCGTGTCCTGACCAATACTTTTGACGCAGAATACGGGCGCAACTCCGGTTCGGTGGTGAACGTGATCACGAAATCGGGAACCAACGCGGTCCACGGCAATCTCTACGAGTTCTTCCGCAACACCAAGCTCAATGCAAATCCTTATTGCCTGCCGGCTGTAGATGGCGTTACTTGTGATAAGCCGCAATCCAACCAGAACCAGTTCGGGGGAACGCTGGGCGGACCGATAGTCAAGGACCGGACATTCTTTTTTACTTCCTATGAAGGACGACGCGTTCGCCAGGGGATCCAGTCACCGCTCGTATTTGTCCCCACGGCGGACGAGCGGCCCAGCGCAACTCAGCCCTTCTCGAATTTTTCCTCAGAGACACCTTTCCCCGGCGTTCTAGGAACTGCCTTTCCCTTGCAGCAGCGCTCGGGCTGTGCCCAAGATATCTTGAGCCAGTCAGGTGTTACGCTTGCCGACGGAGTCAACTACAGCACGTTTACGGATACTTCAGGAACACACCCCGGTATCTTCACTGATCTGGCGACCGGCCAAGAAAACATTATTCCTCTTAGGTGTCTGGACCCCACCGCGGTTGACCTGCTTAAGTATGTCCCAACCCCAGCCAATAACGGCGACAAACTTGTGACTACGCCCGTGCAGCCCGAGCGTGGCGACCAATTTACGGTACGGCTTGACCACCGCCTTAACAGCAAGCAGAACCTGAGCTTTTATTACTATTATGACGATCACCACATGGTCTCCCCGTTCGCACAGTTCCAGGCGTCCGGCGCGAATGTGCCCGGTTTCGGCTCTATCGTCAACGAGCGATTTCAGCAGTGGAACATCAGCCACGCCTGGACCATCAGTAACACGACGGTGAACGAATTCCGCTTCAACTACAATCGCGAGGGACAACGAACCTTCCAGCGTCCCGTCTTCACAACAACCGTACAGAATTCCTGTCCACCAGCGCCGTCGTGGTTGCTTGCCGCGTTTCCAGCCGGGGTACCGTGCTTCTCAGACGGCACGCCGACGAATGCCTTGGGTATTCATCCCCACTTAGGGCCTGGACTCGAAGGACTTCCGTTCATACAGGTGAGCGGCGGTTTCACCATCGGCAATAACGGAGAGGGTGA
>WNFC01000471.1_pt1 | contig 39945 bp, 37 predicted proteins | sample 5400541 | NCBI WGS metagenome assembly WNFC01 (sample SAMN13153342, study PRJNA577476) | soil metagenome | isolation source: 120 cm saprolite under Douglas fir tree site 2 hole 2 replicate 1 | place: USA:California | collected 2015-04-18 | reverse complement strand
CAACACCGCGGGAACCAAAACTCTGCCCTGCCCGTCGAGCTCCACCGTTTGCCCGTAATAGCTGGTGCGCATCAAGAATTTGCGCTTGGCGCGGTTCTGCGAAGACACTTTCGCGAGCTTGTCTTCGATTTCCGACCAAACTTTCATCGGATAAATGCGCGCCGATTCGCCCGTTGGGCTGGTAATGTAAAACTGGCTGCCGTACTCCTTCAAGGCATCCAGAAACACGGCGGGTATCTTCAGACGACCCTTCTCGTCGACCTTCGCCGGACAATTGCCCCGCAGCTTCATGTGCCCCGTCTTGGACCGCCCCGTCTTCGATCAGCGGACGGTCCGACAATAAGATGAAGTGGTATCGGATGCCCCGTTGCACCACAGCCCTCTAGGACTGCCTACTTTGTTCTACAGGATTCTACTGCTGCCCACTTTGCCCCACTCTTGGCCACATCATAGGTCCCTTTTGCTTGTTGTCAAGGGGAAAAAGCATGTACGTTCAAAAAAAGTTGCGCACCGAACAATGCGGCGGGATGAGGAAAATCACCGCGACAGGTTGTGTTTGAGCAGTACCACGAAATCTATTCCTAGGGCTCTGCTTCTAGATGAGCAAACGCTTATTTTGGGCGTCGCCGCGTGTTGGGACCGCACCCCTAACCCCGCCCATGCCGCCAGGATTTCCCCTCTTCCTCTTTCCTGGCGCCCGTGCTATGCTCCCGCTTGTCGTTGAACTCCCTCAAGGAGCGCCGCTCATGGAATGGGTTACCCCTCAGCACGAAGAGATCGACCTGAATTGCGAAATCAGCTCGTACGCCAACGCCGAGCTCTAGTCCCTCCAGCATCCTCGTGTAGCGCCCGCTTTCGTAAGCGGGCTCTTGGAATTTCATCCCTATCTGCGCCGCCAAATCATCAGCATCACCTTTCGTGTCTTCATGCGCGTTAAGATCCTCGGCTCAGCTGCCGGCGGCGGCTTCCCTCAATGGAATTGTGCATGTGCGAATTGCCGCCGGCTTCGCGAAGGCAGCCTCCGCGGCCGCGCGCGCACGCAGACGCAAATCGCATTTTCCCCGGACCCTGAAGCAAGGATCTGGTTCCTAGTGTCTGCCAGCCCGGACTTGCGCGCCCAAATCCTCGCCACGCCGGAATTGGCGCCGCAGGCCAAGTCACAAACTCGCTCACCTATCGCTGGCGTTTTCCTTCCGTCAGCCGACGTCGACTCCGTCATGGGCCTTCTTCATCTGCGCGAGTTTCAATCCTTTTTCGTGTTTGCCGCCGCTGCGGTGCAACGCATCCTGAAAAAGGAAAACAAAATTTTCGGCGCCCTCGACCGCGCCGACCCTCCCGTCCAATGGCAAGTGCTTTCCAGCAAAGGACGCCTCGGTTGTCATCTCTCGGAAAGCCCCAGTGAAGCACCGGCATTCATCTGTGTCACGCTGTCACTCGGCGGCTCCTATCCCGACTACGTCAGCGAAGAGCTTCAACGCACTCTTTCCGCCGAAGAGGCTGCGCTTGGCTTTGTTTTTGAGCAAAACGGAAAAAGCGTTTTCATCGCGCCCTCATTATCCGGACGCAACTCCGAATGGACCAAAGCGGCGGCGTCCAGCGACCTGGTCCTGATTGATGGCACCTTCTGGAGCGACGACGAGTTGATCAAAACCGGCCGCAGCAAAAAAACGTCTCGCGAAATCGGACACTTGCCTTTATCCGGCCCTGACGGTTTGCTCGAACAGTTCCCGAAACACGTAAAGGGGCGAAGAGTTTTGATTCACATCAACAACACCAATCCCATCCTCGACGAAGACAGCCCCGAACATCGCGCTGTACTGGATGCCGGCTTCGAAATCGCCTACGATGGAATGGAGTTTGAATTATGACCGTCGCGCCCGCCAAATCAGATCGGCCGCCACTTTCTGAAGCCGAATTCATCGCCGGCTTTCACGCCATAGGCGAAGAGCGCTACCACCACAAGCATCCGTTTCATCTGCTGATGCATGAAGGAAAGCTCACGCGCGGCCAGTTGCAAGCCTGGGCACTCAATCGCTACTACTACCAGAGCCGCATCCCTATCAAGGACGCCGCGATTCTCGCGCGCAGCGACGATCCCGCGTTCCGCCTCGCCTGGCGCAAACGCATCCTCGATCACGACGGCGACGGCACGAATCCGGGCGGCATCGAAAAATGGTTGCGCCTGGTCGAAGCCACCGGGCTTCCCCGCAAGCAAGCTTTAAGCGGCGAAGGCATCCTCCCCGCCACACGTTACGCCGTGCAGGCCTACGTCGATTTCGTCTCCACGCGCTCACATCTCGAAGCCGTCGCCTGTTCCCTCACTGAACTCTTCTCGAAAAAATTGATCGTCCTGCGTATGGACCGCCTGCGCCAGCATTACCCGTGGCTCACGAGCGGCCTCGACTATTTCACCAGCCGCCTGACGCAAGCCCCCGAAGACGCCGACTTCGCTCTGGCCTGGGTCGTAAAACACGCACGCACCAGAGAACAGCAAGACCAAGCCCACGCCGCCCTCCGCGCAAAATGCGACATTCTCTGGGCCCAACTCGACGCCCTCTATTTCGCCTACGTAAATCCCGGCTGGCCTCCTCCCGGCGCCTTCGTCCCCGACGAGAAGAGCGCGTGACGCCCGATCTGCAGTCACACCCCCGCCTCGCACCCGGCTGCCGCTTAGGCGAAAATAATCAGCAGCGTGTCCTCCTGATGCCTGAACGCGCCCTCCGCCTCAACGGCCCCAGCCTCGAAATAGTCGAGCGCTGCGACGGCAAACACACCGTGCAGCAAATCATCAGCGAACTGCAGCAGATTTACTCAAAAGCCGAGCCGAAAAAGGTCGAAACCGATATCCTCGACTACCTAGCACGGCTGCACGACCAGCGCGCCCTCGACTTCGCGTAATCTAGTAGTTGTAGCGCCCGCCTTCTGAGGCGGGCTCTTCTCGACCGCCATGAGCAACGAAACCTCCAACCCTCTCGCTCTGATCGCCGAGCTAACCCACCGCTGTCCGCTGCACTGCGTCTATTGCTCCAACCCTCTTGAACTGCAAAATCGCGCCAACGAGCTCACCACCGAAACATGGGCGCGCGTTTTCCAGGAAGCCGCCCAAGGCGGCGTCTTGCAAGCTGACCTCACCGGAGGCGAGCCTCTGGCCCGCACCGACATCATCGAGCTAGTCCACGCCGCCCGCACTGCCGGCCTTTACGTCAACTTGATCACCTCAGGCCTGCCGCTCGACGAAGCCCGCCTGGCCAAGTTAGTCGACGCCGGCCTCGATCATCTGCAGCTCAGCTTCCAGGGCGCCCGCGAAGAAATCGCGGCTGAAATCTCTGGCACGAAATCGCACGCACAAAAACTCCGCGCACTCGAATGGCTCAAGCAAGTCAGCGTCGCGGTAACTCTGAATTTTGTGATTTACCGCAGCAACATCGATCAAATCGAAGAAATGCTCGCGCTCGCAGAATCCTCAAGCGCCACTCGCGTCGAATTCGCCAACGTGCAGTATTACGGCTGGGCCTTTGCCAATCGCGAACGCCTCTTGCCTACGCGCGCCCAACTCGATCGCTCCATCGAAACTCTAAAATCCGCGCAAGAACGCTTGCGCGGCAAAATCCGCGTCGAATATGTCGTGCCGGATTATTACGCGAAATATCCCAAGCCCTGCATGGGCGGCTGGGGACGCAAGCTCATGCTCATCACGCCCACCGGCGAGGCGCTTCCCTGCCACGCCGCACAAATTATTCCAGGATTGCAATTTGAAAATGTGAAAGACCGCTCCCTAAGCGAAATCTGGGAAAATTCCGCGGCCTTCCAAAAATTTCGCGGCGAAGCTTGGATGCAAGAACCCTGCAAAACCTGTGACCGCCGCGAGCAAGATTTCGGCGGCTGCCGCTGCCAGGCTCTGCTCCAGGCTGGCGACTCCTCAGCGACCGACCCCGTCTGCTCGCTCGCTCCAACGCGCGGAAAAGTCGACGCCATCCTCGAAGCCGTAAACAAGCCATCCGCTGCGGAGCCTCTCGCCACTCCCGCCTGGCTCTATCGCCCCAATCCTGCCTGATCAATCTGTATGCGTAACGGTTGCCTCCGCCGGCGGCCGCAGCCGCATCACCACCCGAAACAAAAACACCAAACTTCCGGCCAACACCAGCAAACCGAAAACTCCCAGCGTATACGCCGCCCCAATCCGCTTCGCCACTCCACCCGCCAGCAGCGACCCGATTGGCTGCACGCCCATGAACATCGTCGCGTACACCGCCATGATCCGCCCACGCAATTCGTCCGGCACGCGGCTTTGAATAATCGTGTTCGTCGCCGCCATCTGCACCGTCGCCGAAAATCCCACCACAAAAAGCACCGCCATCGACACCCAGAACACGCGCGATTGCGAGAAAAGCACCAACCCGATTCCGCACGCTGTCGACGTCGCCGCAATCCAGCGCGCCAGCCCCTTGAACTCCGTGCGCGCGGCAAAGTGCAGCGCTCCCAACACCGCGCCCACGCCTGCCGAGCTCATCAGCAAGCCGAGCCCTCGCGCACCGCCATGCAAAATGTCGTTCGCAAAAATCGGCAGAAAGACTGAATATTGCAGTCCCAGCAAGCTCAGCCAGCTCAGCAACAGCAGCGCGTATCGGATCGGCACATCGCTCATCGCAAAGCGGAAACCCTGCATCAAGCTGCGCAACGGCGATTCCGTGCTTGGTTTTCGTTCCAACGGCGTCAATCGCATCGCCAGCAGCGCCACAATCACCGCCAGGAAGCTCACGCCGTTCAAAAAAAAGCACCAGCCCTCGCCAATCCAAGCAATCGCAAACCCCGCAATCGCCGGGCCCGCCACGCGCGCGCCGTTGAAGATCGACGAGTTCAACGCAATCGCGTTCGGCAAATCCTCTTTCCCCACCATCTGCACCAAAAAAGCCTGCCGGATCGGCACATCGAACGCGTTCACGATGCCCACCAGAAACGCGATGAAAATAATTACCCACGCGCCCCGCGCGTCGTGAACCGCCCCGGTCAGCGTCAGCGCGGCGAGCACAAATGCCAGGATCATCGACGCCGTCTGCGTGGCGATAACGCCGCGATGCCGGTTGTACCGGTCCCCGACATAACCGCCGATCGAAGCCAGCAATAAAATGGGAATCTGATTGGCAAAACCGAAAACACCCAGCAGCGCCGCCGAATTCGTCAGCTTGTAGACCAGCCAAAGCTGCGCGGTCGACTGCATCCACGTGCCGATGAGCGAAACAAGCTGTCCCGCGAAGAAGAGTTGGAAGTTACGATGTTGCAAAGCGCGAAAGCGCGTGGACACGAGCGGAAAATTCCTCCGTGAATTCGACGTCGCACGCCGCCATTGCGGCGCACGCAATCATTCACGATGACGTGCCCAGCCCGCCATTGTCAATCCGCCAGCCCAACCCCAACAAAACCAAATTGCCATGTTTCACAGGAATGCCTTGCGGTGATATCGAGCAAATCTCCGCCACAACCACGAGGCGCGTTGTCATCCTGAGGTCCCGGCGCCTTTCAGCCGGGCCGAAGGATTTCAACCGCTCGGCATGCAAACTGAACGTGGGAAGAAGAATCGCGAACGTTACGTTAAAAACCAGAAACTGCTACTGCTCTTGCGGCTGATCCGGCGCGCCGACGTGCTGGTGGCTCAAATCTCGCAACATCTGCCGGTCTTCTTCGCTCATTCCGCGCGTAAAGTTTGGATCGTTCAAGTGCCGGTTGCGCGCGGACTCCGGCATGTTCTGCAGGACGCCCAGCCGCTGCTGAATCGCCCGCTGCCGGTCCGCAGGCAATTGCTGCCACTTCGGCACCACGTCATTTTTGATGTGGTTTCGCTGCTCGGGCGTAAGCTTCTCCCAATTCTCTGCAGCTCTTTTCATATCCTGTTGTCTTTGCGGCGGCAATTGATTGAACTTCCTTTGATTTTCCGCTAAGCGGTTCCGTTCTTGCGGATTCATATTCCGCAAGCGCTCTTCCGCGTTTGGCGGTGGCATAGCTGGCGTTTGCTGCCGATAGGAACCCTGCGGACGATCGTTCCGGTTCCCTCTGCCGTTGTCATACGCGCGTGGATTCTCATTCCCTCGCGGACGATTCTCGCTCGCGCGGCCGCGGTCCGGATACGCTGGTTGCCGATTCGCATTCCCGCCGCGCGGTGAATTCTGCGGATGATAGGACCCCGACGGCCGGTCATTCTGGGGCGGCCTGTTCGCTTGATGCGGCGCCGGTTGCTGCCTTGCGGGAGGTCGGTCGTTCGACGGGCGGTTCTGCGCAATCGCGCAAGGCACCAGCAGCGCCGCGCTGAGTCCCAGCCCGCACACCCAAGCTCCGAGTTGGAATCGCTGCTTCATTGCTCTTACATCGACTGGTTGGTGTCCGGCTGCTCCGATTCATCGCTCTGTACCGGCTGCGGCAGTTCCGTCAAAGGCTCGAAGTTCGCCAAAATGTCGTAGTTCTCCAGCACCGGCAAATCATTCGGATCAATCTGCGCAGTCGGTCCGTTCGCTCCACCGTTGCCCGTGTTCACATTGCTAGGCCGCGAACCAATCCAAATCGTCGCCAGTAGCAGCATCGAAGCCGCAAACGCCGCTCGCGGCGAGGGCGCAAACACTGTCCACCAACTCCGCTTCACCGGCTCCGCCGCCACGCGCGCGCGCACCCGCGCATCGAACGCGCCCGAAGGTTCGATCTGCGGCAGCTCGTCCAGCAATCCCGAGACCGCGCGAAACTCATTCACGCGCACCCGGCAAGCCGCGCACGTGGCGAGATGCTCTTCCACTTCGCGCTGCTCGCTCGCCTTCAGCCGTCCGTCCACAAACGGCATCATCTGTTTTTCCATCCGACTGCAACTCATGTTTCCCATCCTCCCACTCTTAAACTCTTGAACTGTTCTACTTAGCGCCGGCCACCAACGGCGCCAACTCCACTCGCAACGCTTCATATGCCCGGAACAACAGCGACTTCAGAGCGCTCTCCGAACACGACAAAATCTTCGCGATCTCTCCGTAATCCAATTCCTGATACTTGTGCAGCAGCACCGCCGCCCTCTGCTTCTCCGGCAACTTGTCGATCGCATGCCGTATCATGGCCTTCCGCACTTCCTCCACCAGGTGCTGCTCGATGTCCGGATGCTTGTCCGCCACATCCAACGTCCGCTCGTCGCCGTCCTCCGCATCCGCGGTCACCGGCGCATCCAACGAAATCTCCATGCGCTGATGCCGCGTGTCCCGCAACGAATTCAACGCGAGATTCGTCGCAATCCGGAACAGCCAGGTCGTGAACTTCGCGCTCGGGACATAATCCGCCCGCGCCCGGTATACACGAATAAACACTTCCTGCGCCAGATCCTCCGCCTGTTCCCGGTTGCGCACCATGCGGTACAGAAAATTGACCAGGGGACTCCTGTAGCGTTGGAGCAGAAGTGCGAACGACTGTTCATCGCCCGCCTTCACGTCCAGCATCAGTTGGACGTCAGACCTGGCCATAGCCGCCACACTCTACCAAACCCTTGCGTTGTCAGAAAGTTGCGAAGCGAGGAAAAAAGGAAGCGAAGCTGCAGCGAATTTATACCCGCACTAACCACTGTAGAATCAACAAACTAGCCACCCCGCCAAGCACCAGGAGCGCCGTCCGCCAACCCGGCTCGCGGTTCACTTCCGGCAGCAAATCCGTCGCCGCTACATATACCGTCACCCCCGCCGACAGCGGCAAGGCGTAGCGCAGTTGCGCCTGCAGCAAGCTCGTCAGCAGCACACCCAACAGTGTGGCGACTCCCAGCGCTCCCGCCGCCGCCACCGCTTTTCCCCGGCTCTGCCCGCTCGCCAGCACCACCGACGCAATCGTAAACCCCTCCGGCAGCTTGTGCAGAAATATCGCGATAAAAATAACGGTCCCCAGCCACGTCGACACCAGAAATCCGGCCGCAATCGCCACGCCATCAAAAAAAGTGTGTATCCCCAAACCAAACAGCACCGTGCGTGCCCGGTGATGCCGCATCATCTCCGTGTGCGTCTCTTCCCCAAAATGAAAATGTGGCGCAAGAATATGCTCGAACAGATGCACGAGGAAATAGCCAATCAGCACAAGCAAAAACGCGCCCTGCCCGCCAATCCGCACCGACTCCGGAATCACATCGGTGAACGCTACCGCCAGCATGTACCCCGCGCCCAGGGCCATGAAATAATGAAGGAAATGCCGCGGCCAATCCCGCCGCACCACAAATAATCCGCCAAGCAGGTTCCCGGCCGCGGCCACCACACCAAGCCCCGCCGCCATCCCCACCCGCACTGGAAGTTCGTGAATCATTTGGAGTGCGCCAGTCTTGCTGCCACTTTTGAGCCGTAAGAACCACCAAGCAGTCAAATTAGGAGCAAGCTCCTGTAGCGCAGGGCGGAGTCCGCGCAGCCCTGCGGCTTTTCGCTCGCGTAAATCAATCTCCGTGCCCTCTGTTTACCCTGAGACTCGAAGGATGTCCGACCTCAGTGCCCGGCGCCTGCCCCGACCCTGTCGGGGCGTTAATTCCTTCTTTTCTGGTGCTTTCACCACTTTCGACTTTCAACTGTCGACTCGCATCATCCCGAATGCCGGAACAAAATCACATCCCCTTCCTGCACCACATACTCCCTTCCCTCCAGCCGCACCTGCGCCTTCTCCCGCGCCGCCGCCACGCTCCCCGCCGCCAGCAAATCATTCCAGCGCACCACTTCCGCGCGAATAAATCCCTTCTCGATGTCGCTATGAATCTCCCCCGCCGCCTTCGAGGCCGTAGCCCCCTTGCGAATCGTCCACGCCCGCACTTCCGGCTCCCCCGCCGTAAAAAACTGGATCAGCCCCATCAAGTCATAAGTCGCGCGAATCAGCCGGTTCAGCCCCGGCTCCTTCAATCCATACGAAGCCAGCAACTCCGCCGCCTCCTTCTCCTCCATCTCCGCCAATTCCGCCTCCAGCCGCCCGCAAACCGCCACCACCGCCGTATTCTTCCGCCCTTCCAGCGCTCCCAGTTTGTGCCGCTCCACCGCGGTCGACAACTCTGCCGCCTCGTCATCCCCTAAATTCAGCACATACAGCATCGGCCGCTGCGACAAAAACAAAAATCCGCCAATCGATTTCCGCTCCTCCGCCGTCAACTCCAATTCGCGCAGCGGCTTTTCCGCCTCCAGATGCGCCTTGCACTTCTCCAGCGCCGTCTTCTCCAGTTCCAGCGCCGGCTCTTTCTTCTTCTTCAAATCCTTTTCCAGCTTCTCCAGCCGCCGCACAACCTGGTCGTGATCCGCTAGAAGCAACTCCAAATCCAGATTCGTAGCATCCCGCAACGGATCAATGCTCCCCGCCGCATGCGGCACGCTCGGATCCTCGAAAACGCGAATCACATGCGCAATCGTGTCCACGTCCCGCAGCGAAGCCAGCACATCCCGCGTGCGTTCCTTCTGCATCCCGCCCAAATCCACATACTGCACCGTGGCATACGTAATTTTCTTAGGGTTGTACAACTTGGCGAGTTCCACGAGCCGCGGCTCCGGCACCTTAGCCACGCCAACATGCGTTCCCTGCGAAGCCGCTTTCCCCTCGACGTGCGCCTTCGTCAAAATCCGAAATAGCGTCGTCTTCCCAACCTGCCCCAGCCCAATAATTCCCGTTTGCATAAACCCGAAATAGTACCACACCCCCCTCCGCCGCCCGGACCGCTCGCAGGAGTGGGGTAACGCGTCATCGGCATGGATTGAGAATCTGGAAACATCTCTGTGACTACGCCTTGCGCTCCCACAATAAGACATCTCTAATGGATACAAACAATCGCGAGGTCCCATGTCGCAATTGGAACCGCAGCAACCTATTCCCATATCTGCACCCATGGACGCGGAGCAGATTAGCTCCAGCATGCGCCGGATTGCTCGGCGCCAATGGTCCCTTTGGTCGTGCGCCGTGATGGTGACCGTACTGCTCGCATTGGGGATCGCTTCGTTCGCTTTCCCCGGATTACTGTCTCAAGCTGAAACATCCGCTTCATTTCTTTTGAGTTCAGCAATACGAGGAATCGTCGGCCTAGTCCTGGTCTTTAACGTATACACCGTGTATCAGCAACTGCAAATTCATCGCATTCACCAGCAATTGAGCAAGCAAGTCGAAGCTCTAGGTAAGATGGAAGTTCGGACCGAAGAGGTCTACAAGCTTGCCGTACTTGACCCGCTGACAGGGCTATATAACCGAAGATCCGGGGAGCAACGTCTCGCGCAAGAAATGTCGCGCTCCACAAGGAACGGCCATCCGCTGACCATTCTCGCACTGGACTTGGATGACCTAAAACAGGTCAATGACAGGTTTGGGCATCCGGCGGGCGATGAGCTGATTAGGAGCTTTGCTGACCGCTTAAATAGAGCTATTCGTGGCTCAGATTTGGCGGTTCGTCTTGGTGGGGACGAGTTTCTGGTTTTGCTTCCCGAGTGCAAACCTGAGGGGGTCCGCCAGGTGCTGAGTCGGTTGACTGGACTCCAAGTGGAGTGCAAAGGGCAGTTGGTTGAGGTTTCCTTCTCCGCTGGGTGGACCAACTTCACGCCAGGTGAATCAGCCGACGAATTAGTGAGACGTGCCGACGACGCGCTGTACGTAAACAAACGTGCCCCTCACAAACCACACCTACAGGTCGTTGGAGTGAAGTAGCACATACGCTGCCGGGCCGCCTTTCCATCGTTCTTATCCTTTTCCGTTCAGAAAGCTCTTCATAAGAGAGTGATACCATCGATGCAGCACTTCGCGGAGCCGCCCCGGAAGTCCTCATCAGAGGTGATCATGCCCGATACGCGCCGCTGCTTCCTCAAAAACCTCGCCGGAGCCTCCAGCTCTTTTCTGCTCTTTCAATCTTCACCGCCCATACGCACACCCCGGCGCAGGACCCCGGTCGATCCGCCGCCGCCCGCTGAACCGCAGGACGCGGATACTCCCGTGGACACATCCAGAAACGCGAAGCGCGCACAACTGCAAGCGCAAGAAAAAGAGTTTCGCGAAACAATGGCCCAGCTCTTCGCCAAAGTGCGCGACCTCAAACTCCAGGTCGATGCCCTCCACTCCTCCGATGTTTTTTCAGTCGCCATCTTCAAGCAAACCCAAGAGATCGAAAAACTAGCCAAGCAGCTCAAGAATTACGCCAAGGCCTGACGATCCGACTAGCCTGAGGCACAAGAAAACTCCCGGGGCTCGCGCTCGTGAAAGCCCCGGGAGTGGTCACTGATTCGGCTTACTGTCGCTGGTGATCAAAAACCACCTCCGTAAACCGTAGCCCTACTGACAAGGCTTGTGGAGTTGGATCTCGCCGCCGCCAAGGTTCCCGCCGGCGGAGTAGTGGAGGTTGCCGTTGGAGTCAACAAGCTTGATCGAGAAGAAGTCGTTGACGCCTGGTTGGTCATTGTCGGCCACAATGACACGATACATGTAGCCACTGTTGCCATCGACCTCTGCGGTACCGTCAATCTGGCGGGTAGTGGCATCGATGATGCTGTAGTTCGTCACGCCAGTGCCGTGCACCTTCGGGCCATTGGAGCCATGATCGATGTACTCCAGATGGCCCCAAAGGGTGCCGTCGTCCTTGATTCCGCCACCAACTCCAAAGTTGCCTTTGGCTCCTGACGGCGTGCCGGTGATGAACCCACCGCCAGTGACGAAGTCCTTGCCAACGCAGGCAGGCACTCCTTGACAGGTGACATCGGCGTGGGCCGAGGAGACCACAACATCCGCACCGGAGACGCCAACGACGTCAGGAACGATCACGTGAAGGGCGTTGACAGTGATGCTGCCTGTATTGCCGCTGACCGAGCTCAACTGCTCGTTAATGATTACCATTACCCCGCCAAAGGGCAGGGTGATCGTCTGGTTAGGCTGCCCGGAGACGGCAAACGGCTGGCCGTTGATGACCAGATCGGCGATCGCCGAGCTACCGCTGACTGCTGGGCCTCCCGTCGTGCAGACAGCCATGGCGCTGGACCGAAGGAAGTCGGCTGTTATGGTATTGCCGCCGGCGGTCAGGCTGACATCGGCGACAGAAGCTTCTGAACGGGCCCGGTCTGCTTGGCCGATGGTTGTCGCGTGGGCGACGTCGGCGGTGAGCACTCCGGGGAAACTGATTGACAGTAGCGAAGTTTGCCGAGCACCTCCAGAGGGAGGAAGCGGTCCGGTGTCAGATACGGTGGTGGTGGTGGTGGTGGTGGTGATGCCGTGCGTGGTGACGCGGAGTACGGTCGCTTGACCACTGAATGCTACGGCCGGTTCCGTCCAGGCAAAGAGCCCCGGCGGCCAGACCAGTAAAGCGGTCAGCAACGAACTGAGCACGACTCGACTCCAAGTAAGTGAAATTTTGTAAGTCATGGTAACCCCCTAGGAAAAGATTTGGCTGGAGAGTGGGGTAGGTATGCTGCTAGGCGGGTATCAAATCAATCCGTTGTTTAATCGCTTTCTGGCTATAGTATTCACATTAGTACTTTAGTTCTAGTATATAAGTAATAAGGACTTAGGTACTGGTATTAAGGTACTGCATGAGTACTATCCTACATAAGGGGTGAGCAGCCGGCTGGGTCAGACGTAAGTCCTTGAAGATGATTTTGCAGGAAACGAGTCCGAAACATTCAAAGCGGCTTCCCTTATTGGTTCCAATTTACTCCTTTGCTTGGTTGGTTCCAGTCTTGTTATCGTGTTTCCTCATGTCGCTCCCTTTCGATCTTGCCGAAGCTACGCGCCATCTCTCCTCCTGCGACGAAAAACTCGCCGCGCTCATCGCCGAAACCGCGCCGTTCCAAACCGACGCGGACGCCGCGCAATCCCCCTACGAAGCCCTGCTCGAATCCATCGCCTACCAATCCATCTCCGGCAAAGCCGCCGCCACCATTTTCGCCCGCATCAAAGCCCTTAGCGGCAACGGCCGCCCTCCCTCTCCCGAACAAATGCTCAAACTCCGCACCGCAACGCTCCGCAAAGCCGGCCTTTCCGGCGCCAAAGTCCTCGCCATGAAAGACTTAGCCCGCAAAACCATCGACGGCATCGTTCCCACTCGCGAGCAAGCCGAAAAAATGTCCGACGCAGAGCTAGTCGAGCGCCTCGACTCCGTCCGCGGCATCGGCGCCTGGACCGTCGAGATGTTCCTCATCTTCAATCTCGGCCGCCCCGACGTCCTCCCCATCCACGACCTCGGCGTGCAAAAAGGCTGGTCCGTAGCCTACGGCAAGAAACACATGCCCAAGCCCAAGGAACTCCTGGCCTTCGGGGAACGCTGGCGCCCTTACCGCACCGTCGCGAGTTGGTACATGTGGCGAGCCTTCGCGCGCGCCGGCTACGCAGTAACCAACAAAATCCTCCCCGCCAAAGTAAGAGCCCCCAAACGGCGCAAGCGCACCGCCCTCCGCATCAACCGCCGCAAGTCCAAGTAACTCAATATGTTGACACATCAGCTATTTTTAGCTTGCAATATCGAGGCGAATCGTCTATGCTGTTGCCGTTGAAAATTGCGCCTTGAAATCAGCGGCAGCTCTTCCCGAGCTAGCCGCGTTTTTGTTTGTAGCGCCCCGCTTTCCGAAGCGGGCTTCGTTTTGTCGGTTCTTGCGAGCGAACACTGACTAGTCAAATCCTGGCCTTGATGTCGGAAAAATCGGCTCAAGTTGCACAACTTTAGTGCGATCTAAGTCCCTTTAGAATCAACACTTGCAAAAGTGTATCAAAACAAAGGACTTTAACCACCTGTAGAATCAACACTTATGAAAAAAGGGGGGAGGGGGGGTACCCCGCGAAGGGTACAGACCGGGCACATCCCTGACAGATTAGACCGGGAGCATCCCTGACACTGTTTACTTCTAGCCTGCCTTTTAGGCCCGATGCTTTTGTTCCGAGCGCACGCACGAGCACATTCGATGGCCGGTCCTCAACGGCCAACCCCAAATTCGCGCACCAGCAGAAACAACGCCGCAAACCCGGCCAACAGCACTCCGCTCTCGAGCGAAACCGAAATGCGATGCAACCGGCCAAACTCCGCCAGCAACGGACTATCCTGCGCCGTAGCCTGGATCGATCCCATCTGCACCCGCAACATCGCCATCTTGGGACTAACCCCGACCTGCGACGCCACCGTCAGCGCAATCATCAACACCACGCAAAGCGCCACCGGCGCCACAAAGCTAGCAAACGTCCGCGTGCGCGCCAGCCGCGCCAACAGGAAAACAACGCCGCAAACCACACCAAGCACGTGCATCCGTCCCAACGCAAACCCCACCATCGCCCCCGCAGCATCGCGGCTACCCAGTACGCGAAACGCCCCCGGCGCCACCACAAAGCTAAGAAACACATCGCTCCCCAGCCACAATCCCAAACATAGAACCTCGATGCTACGCAGTACGGTTGACATGGGAGTCCTCTACTTAGGCACCAGCAGAAGTTGCAATGATACATTCTCTTCGCAATAGAAGTAGACAAGCAAAGTCATAGTTGTAGGTGCTGGGCTTCGGCCCAGCCGTGTGGCATAGGCTCCAGCCTGTGCTCTTTCGATTGCGCGCGATGCGGGGGCGCAAATCGACGCCGGACAGATATCCTAGTCGCGGCAGGTTTTGCAATGTTCGGCTACCCGAATCTGCAGACATAGAAACCCAACGCCACGCAGAACAGTTGACATCAAGATTTTCCGCTAGAATGAAAATTGCTCAAGGGATGGTGGGCGACAAAGGACTTGAACCTTTGACCTCTCCCGTGTGAGGGGAGCGCTCTAACCAACTGAGCTAGTCGCCCAAATTTCACAGCGCGAACACCGAACCCATACGGCCACGCCGTCATCTATGTTGTAACAGGAAGGGCCCGGGTTTTCAACAATGCCGACCGCCACCTCGCAGACCGTTTCCCAGCTTCAGCGCTCCATCGCCCAGGTCATTTACGGCAAGGAAGAAGCCATTCAGCTCGCGCTCATTACCCTGCTCGCGCGCGGCCACTTGCTCATCGAGGATGTTCCCGGCGTCGGCAAAACCACCCTCGCACAAGCTCTCGCGAAGTCGTTTCACTGCAGTTTCCAGCGCATCCAGTTTACTTCCGATTTGCTGCCCAGCGACGTCCTCGGCGTCAGCGTCTACAATCCCGAGTCCCGCGAGTTTGAGTTCCGCGCCGGCCCCATTTTCGCGAACGTCGTGCTCGCCGACGAAATCAACCGCACCACCCCGCGCACGCAATCCGCGCTGCTCGAAGCCATGAACGAAGCGCAAGTCACCGTGGACGGCAAGACGCTCCCGCTGCCACAGCCTTTTCTGGTCATCGCCACGCAAAATCCCGTCGAGCACCACGGCACGTACCCGCTTCCCGAATCGCAGCTCGATCGCTTTCTGATGCGTATCCGCATGGGCTACCCCTCGCACGAGACCGAGCGCCAAATTCTCCGCATGCGTGCCAGCGCCGACCCCGTTCAATCGCTCGAGCCGGTCGCCGACGTTAGCGACGTTCTCTCCATGCAGCACGCCGTCGCGCAAATCAAAGTGGATTCCAGCTTGCACGATTACGCGCTCGAAATCGTCGCGCGCACGCGCCAGAGCGACCAGCTTTCGCTAGGCGTCAGCCCGCGCGGCACTCTCATGCTGCAGCGTGCCGCGCAAGCCCGCGCTTTCCTTGACGGCCGCGATTTCTGCCTCCCGGATGACTTCAAGCACCTCGCGGTCTCGGTTTTTTCCCACCGCGTGGTCGCCAGTTCGCGGCACGCCTCGCTGCAGAAAAAATCGGAGACCACGGAGGCCGTCCTGCGCGAAATCGTCGAATCCGTTGCCGTTCCTTTGTGATCCGCCTCCTGTGAGCGTCACCTCAACCGTCGCGAACCTCTGGGCCAAGGCCGATCGCCCAGGAGTGCGCGCGTTTTTTCTCTCCATGGCTGCACTGGCCGCCGCGCTGGTGCTCGCGCTCTACTCCGGCGCCGCTGCCGAACTAGGACGCCTGCGCCTCGCCAGCATTTCCGCATTGGCCGCCCTGGTGGTGGCCGGCTGGGTTGCCGTCACTCTCGTCCCGGTCCTGGCCCGCCGCACCCCGCTGCGCTGGCTGGGTTACAAAATGGAGTACAAGATCACGCGCGAAGGCTGGCTCTACATCCTAGGAATCATGCTAATTTCGCTGGCCGCGCTCAACACCGGCAACAACCTCCTCTTTCTGATTCTCGCCAGCCTCATCGCCATCATTCTCATGTCCGGAATTTTGTCTTCGATCACGCTCTCCGGCGTGGCCATGCGCCTGCAATTGCCGGAGCACATTTTCGCTGGCCAGCCGGTTCGCGCTTCCATCGAATTGGAAAATGAAAAGTTGACGCTGCCCTCTTTCTCCCTGCGCGTGGAAGCGGTAACCGCCAAGAGCTCGCCGCCCGCTGCGCTACTGGAAACGCCCGTCTATTTTCCCTATTTGCCGAAGCGCGGCCGCGCGCACCAGACCGTTCCCATCTCGTTTCCAGCTCGCGGCGTCTACCGCCAGGATGCCTTCCGCATCGTCACGCGCTTCCCATTTGGCTTCCTGCAAAAAGCGCATCGCGTCGAGCTGCGCACGGAAGCCCTCGTCTACCCCTCGGTTGAGCCCACGCGGGAATTTTTCGAGATTCTCCCCGGACTTGAGGGCGCCATGGAAAGCCTGGCAAAAGGCCGCGGGCAGGATCTTTACGCTTTGCGCGACTATGTGCCAACGGACACCGCGCGCCATGTTCATTGGAAAGCGTCCGCGCGTCTCGGCTCGCTGATGGTGCGCGAATTCACACGCGAAGATGACGCTCGCGTGCTCCTCGTGCTCGATCCTCACATCTCTATTCCCGTCATTGGCGCTGTGCCGCAAATCGCCGCCGATCGCTTCGAGCGCGCCGTTACGCTGTGCGCCGGCGTGGCTTGGCATTTCTTTGAGCGCAACGCGCTGCTGCAATTCCGCAGCGCCGGCATGGAAACTCCCCTCGCGCCGGCGGAAGAAAATATTTTCGCCATTCTTCACCATCTCGCGCTGGCGCAACCGCTGCCCCCGGACCCGCAACACGCACTGCTCACAATGCTCGCCGCATCACCTGAGCTCTTCAAAATCATCGTGACCAGCCAGTCCCACGGCTCCATTCCGGTGAACCTCTGGCACACTTCCTACGTCATCTTCCTCGAAGACCTCCTGCGCTAAAGTCCTTATTGGGGGGCGAAGCACGCCAGGTCACAAAGAGAACGACCCTGATTCGTGCGAGAATACGGCTCGCATGCTGAAAGGCCGCGAACTCACCACGTTCCGCCAGCAATTGCTCGGCTGGTTTCGGCGATATCAGCGTGACTTGCCTTGGCGCCGCACCAAGGATCCGTATCGCATCTGGCTTTCGGAAATCATGCTGCAACAAACCCGCGTTGCCGCGGTGATTCCCTACTACCAGCGATTCCTTGAGCGTTTCCCGGACATCTACGCACTGGCGGCGGCGCCGCAGGAGGAAGTATTGCGCCTGTGGTCCGGGCTCGGCTATTACAGCCGCGCGCGCAATCTGCAGCGTGCTGCACAGGAAATCGTCACGAAACACGGCGGAGTTTTTCCTCACGCGGAGAAAGATGCGCGCGAGCTGCCCGGCATCGGCAGCTACACTGCCGCGGCGATTTTGAGCATCGCGTACGGCGCGAAACATGCTGTGCTCGATGGCAACGTCGCTCGCGTGCTGGCGCGAATCTTCGCGGTGCGCGGCGACGTACGCGACGCAAAGCGCTGGCAGTCGCTGCAAGAATCCGCGAACGCGCTGCTCGATTCCAAATCGCCCGGCGACTGGAACCAGGCCGTGATGGAGCTCGGCGCGACGCTGTGCACGCCGCAATCCCCGCAATGCCTGCTGTGCCCGGTTGCGCAATTTTGCCGGGCGCGCAAACTCGGTCTAGCCGACTTGCTTCCCGCTCGCCACAAAAAACGCGCGACCGTGAACATCGTCCTTGCCGCCGCCGTCCTGCTTGATCCGCGCGGCCACACATTGCTGCTTCCGCCGCCGGCCCTGCCAAAGGGCAAGGCCGCGCACGAGCGAGTGTCCGTGCTCGTTTCCAAGCTGTGGCATTTCCCGACCATTGCCGTGCGCACAGATCCTGCCGCCGAGTTGCAGGCTCATCTCAACGAAATTCTGCGGCGATCGCCGACAAAGCAGCCGCTCCGTTTGGAACTGCTGCCCGCCGCGCGCCACGCGGTCACGCACCACGCCATCACGTTGCGGCCCTTTCGCGTAGCGGTTGCGCAACTTCCGCGCGTGCCAGGTGCAAAGACAATTTCGCTCTCTCACGTCACTTCTCCCTCTTCGCTGGCTATCTCCAACCTCACGCGCAAAGCCGCGCGCGCCGCACTCGCAACCCCTGCCGCACTCGCAGCCCGAGCATGACGCGTTATCTTTTGTACCGCCACCAGCAGCCATTCCCGCCGCTCACACCTCGGGGTGTTACCATGAAATTTCGTGCTCATGGCTGCCTCCGCTACAATCCCCGCAAAACTGCCCGCGCTCCCCGCCGAGCGTTTTTTCCGCGCGTCCATGTTTTTCCTGATCCTCACTTCGCTGGGAACTCTGGTCAGCACCGGCAAGCTTGACTTGCTCACTTGCGTGCTTGCTCCGCTGGCCATGGCTTACAAAGGCGTGCGCTTGTGGCGCGGTCAGCCGGCGGAGTTGTCACACACCAGGGCCACCTGGCTGGTCATCGGTTACCTCGGTTTCTTTCCGCTGGACGTTTTATTTTTTTCGCGCGCTCTCGTGGTCAATTCCACGAACCCGGCGCTGCTTGCCGCGCTGCTCGGCGCCGTGCATTTCCTGGTGTTCGTGATGCTGGCGAGGCTTTACAGCGCAACCACCGATCGCGACGTTTTGTTTCTCGCCATGCTGGCCTTCGCCGCCATGCTGGCTTCCTCCATCCTCACGGTGGACACTTCGTTTCTGATTCTCTTTTTCATCTTTCTTCTCTTCGGTGTCGCCGCTTTCATCGGACTGGAAATGCGCCGCGGCGCGAACGGAACGCTCACGCCGGCGTTCAGCCGGCAGCCTGCGGAGGAGCGCCGCCTGAGCCGCGCGCTGAGCCTCGCCGCGCTGACGGTCGCCGCTGGTTCCATCGTTTTGGGCGGAGCGCTGTTTTTTATTTTTCCGAGATTCACGGCGGGCTATTTGGGCCGCGCGAGCATGCAGCCCTCGCTGATGAGCGGCTTCAGCGACGACGTGGAATTGGGGCAGATCGGCGAGATCAAGAAAAATTCCGAAGTGGTGATGCGCGTGAAAACCGGCAAGCCGGTGGCCTATGCCATGCTGCGCTGGCGCGGCATTGCGCTGACCAATTTTGACGGCAAGCGCTGGAGCAATTCCGAACACAGCAGCGAGACGCTGACCGCGCGGCCCGATGGATGGATATTCCTGCACGGAGGGGAGCATGCTGCGGCGCCGGTCCCAACAGGCCTGCAGTACACCGTGTTCCTGCAGCCCATTGCTACAGCCGCAATCTTCACGCTCGGCGAGCCCCTTTCGTTAAAAGGAGATTTTTCGGACAGCTCCAACGACGATTGGGCCGCCAGACACAGCTACATTTTCCGGGACTCCACCGGCTCGCTGTTCAATCCGTTTCACAACTATTCCCCGGTGCACTACACGGGAGTTTCGCGGCTCCCCAAGCTGGATGCCGCGGAACTGCGCTCGGCAAGCGACTCCTATCCGCCTTCGATTACCGCAGAATACTTGCAGCTTCCGCCGGACCTTGATGCGCGCATACCCGATCTCGCGAGGCAAATGACAACGAGCGCAAGGACGCCCTACGACAAGGCGCGCGCCATCGAAAGTTTTCTGCGCAGCCGCTTTGGGTACACGCTTAATCTCGCGGCCAAGCCCGGCGATGATCCGCTGGCTAATTTCTTGTTCGTCAAGCGCGCCGGACATTGCGAGTACTTCGCTTCGGCGATGACCATTCTGCTGCGTACGCTGGAGATTCCGGCGCGCGAGGTCAACGGTTTTCTTCCCGGAGAGTACAACGACCTCGCCGGCGACTACATCGTGCGCGCCAGCGACGCGCATAGCTGGGTGGAGGTGTATTTTCCCGGAAGCGAGTGGGTCACCTTCGATCCCACGCCGGCGGCGGCGGAAAATTCCGGCTTGCTCTCGCGAATGGCCAAGTATATCGACTGGATGCAGCTTACCTGGAGCGAATGGGTGATCAATTACGATTTCGGGCACCAGGTGCAGATGGCGCAAACGCTGCAGCGCTCCTCGCGGAATTGGACGCAAGCACTCACTGCCTGGTTCGAGCGCGCGCAAATCAACAACCGGCAGCGCCTGAAATCAATGCAGCTCCGCCACGGAACTCTGGGTTTGCTGCTACCGTTGCTGCTGATTTTGCTGCTGCTGGCGTTGCGCTACGATTTGCTCGGCAAACTGATACGCCGGTTGCGCTTGTACTGGCAACTGCACGCGCGGGAATCGCCGCGAGCGAATCCGCTACTGGCCTCGCGCCTATATGCCGAACTCCTGCGCTTGCTGGAACGCCATGGTTTCGCGCGACGCCCCGCCGAGACGCCGCTGGAATTCGCCTCGAGCGTGCAAACGCCAAGGCTCGCGCCCGCGGTGCGCGAGTTCACCAGCATCTACGCCAGCGCGCGTTTCGGCGGCGCACCCTGCGACACGCTTCGCCTCCGCCACCTTCTGGAGCAAATTCGCGAAGCCCCGCGGCGACACTAGCATCGACTGCGTCTCGAAGCACTAATCCTGAGATAGAATGCGGCGACTCGGGAGGTGCTTGTGAAGACCCTGCTTGCGATTTTTGCTTGCTGCGTATTTTCCTCGATAACTTTTGCCCAAAGTGCGAGTGAGTGGCTCGCGGGACTTCCCGAAGCAAAGGAGTACGCACAAAAACGCGCTTCCAGTTACGACCGCAGCGGCGGCAATGCCGATTACCGCCGTATCGCGCCGGGCGAAACGCTGGTGCTGATGGACGAGCGCGGCCCGGGCGAGATCACGCATTTTTGGACGACAATGTGGGCGGAAGGCGGGCCGGCACTGAAAGCTTTAGTGCTACGCATGTATTGGGATGAGGAGACAACACCCAGCGTGGAAAGCCCGCTGGGGGATTTTTTTGGCCTCGGCCTCGGCGACTACGTGGTTTACGAATCAGCTTCTCTGGCGGTCGCGCCTAACCGGGCGCTGAACTCCTTTTTCCCCATGCCGTTTCAAAAGCACGCGCACATCACGGTAACCAACGAAGGTTCGCGCCAAGTGCCAAACTTTTATTTCAACATTGACTATCGCGCGTATGCGCGGCCGTTGCCCGCCGATCTGCTCTATTTCCACGCGCAATACCGGCAAGCGTCGCCCAACCATGGGTGGACCAATCAGTGGCAATCCAACGGCGACAAGATGGTGGAAGACAAGAAGAATGTAAACGGCGAGGACAATTACGTTTGGATGGAGGCCAGGGGACGCGGGCACTTCGTGGGCGTGACGATGTCGGTGTTGCAGAACCAGGACGGCTGGTGGGGTGAGGGCGACGACATGTTTTTTATTGACGGACAAAAGTCTCCGTCGATTACCGGCACCGGATCAGAAGATTATTTTCTGGGGGCTTTCGACTTTGGTGACCGGGCGTTCTCTTTCGCGCAATTCGGCGCGCCGCTGAAGGGAGAAGAACGCGCGGGCGGCCGGTCCTCAGTCTATCGATTCCACCTGGATTCGCCGATTACGTTCAGCACAGCGCTGCGGGCCACAATCGAGCATGGACACGCGAACGTGCGCTCCGACAACTATTTTTCCGTGGCGTATTGGTATCAAACCGAGCCGCATGGCGCCTTTCCAACCCTCCCCTCGCTGCAAGACCGACTGCCGCGTCTGCACGCGGTAGGAGGCCCGGGCAATGACGGCAAGCAATAGCCGCGTGTTACACTAGAGAATTGCGAAAGCCGCAAAAACATTGCCAATGACTAAGGTCGGATTTGTCAGCCTGGGATGCCCGAAGAACCTCGTGGATAGCGAGGTCATGATGGGCATTCTTGCGCGCGAAGGGTACGAGTTGACGCCGCGCGCGGATGAAGCCGAAATTCTGGTGGTGAACACGTGCAGCTTCATCGAACCCGCGCAGAAAGAATCGGTCGACGCCATTTTGGAGATGGCGGAGCACAAGAAATTTGGCGCGGCGAAGAAATTGATCGTGGCGGGCTGCCTGGTCGAACGCTTTCGCGAGCAGATTCTGGAGCAGGTGCCGGAAGTGGACGCCGTGGTGGGCACCGGCGAAGTCGAGCGCATTCTCGAGGCCGTGGAAGGCGACTTGCGCGTGCTGCCCGCGCAGCCCCCGGCGTTTCTCTATCACGACCTGACGCCGCGCATTATCACCACGCCGCGGCACGCCGCCTATATCAAGATCGCGGAAGGCTGCGATCATCCCTGCACGTTTTGCATCATTCCGCAGCTTCGCGGAAAATTTCGCAGCCGACGGTTTGAGTCCGTGGTGCGCGAGGCGGACAACATGGCGGCGGCCGGCGCGCGAGAGATCACGCTGATCGGACAGGACACCACTTCGTACGGCGAAGATTTCGGATTGCGCGACGGGCTGGCGCAACTGCTGGCCAAGCTGGCGCAGGTGGAAGATTTGCTGTGGGTGCGATTCTTGTACGCGTATCCGAACCGCGTCACGCAGAAATTGCTCGATACGCTGGCGGCGCATCCGCGGCTTGCGAAATATATGGACATGCCGCTGCAGCACGCCAGCCGCAACGTGCTCGCGCGCATGAAGCGCGGCTCGCACGGCGACGCGTTCCTGAAGCTGCTGGAGCGCATTCGCGCGACTATTCCCGGAGTTTCGCTGCGCACTTCGTTTATTATCGGCTTTCCCGGCGAAACGGAAGCCGATTTCGAGGAGCTTTGCGATTTTGTGCGCGCGGCAAATATCGATTGGATGGGCGTATTTGAGTATTCCGACGTGGACAATGCGGGAAGCTACGCGTTGGATGAAAAAGTAGACGCGGAAACGATCGCGGAGCGACGCAATCGCTTGATGGCCATTCAAAAGAAAATTTCGCGCGACAGGCTGCGCGTTTTCAAAGGACGCACGGTGACCGCGCTCGTCGAAGGTCCATCGAAAGACAATCCGCTGGTGTGGGAAGCGCGCCTGGAAGGCATGGCGCCGGATATCGACGGCAAGGTGTACCTGACGGACATCGAGCTGCCGAGCGGAGAGGCAGCCGCAAGCGGGGATGCGGCGCGCGTGGAAATCACAAAGGTTGACGCGTATGAGTTGATCGGCCGCGTGGTGGAAATTCTGCCGAGGCCTGCAGCGCGAAATGCCTTTTTCACTCCATCTGTGCCGCCCGCCGAAACACTGACGCGCATCGCCACCGGCGCGCCGCTGCGAGTGCTTGGCTAAGCTATACTGGCGGCTGGCAGAGAAATCCATCTCTGCGAACTTTGCGCCCTCGATGGTAAGGAATTTCACCACAGAGTTCACGGAGATCACAGAGAAGAAGCTAGGCCATGCGACACCGCTGTCCGATTTGCAAGAAGCCGACTGACTCCGAAGTGCACGCCGAATTCCCTTTTTGCAGCGAGCGCTGCAAGCTGCAAGACCTTGGCAACTGGGCCACCGAAAAATATGTCGTTTCGGAGCCCATTTTCAGCGAAGATGACGACGAGCCAGACGATTCACCCAAGCCGAATGGCACTTAACACTGACGCTTCGCCCAACCCTGAGCCGCAAAAGAAGCCGCGGCTGGCCTACGCTATCGCGACCGTCCTGCGCACCGGGTACTTGCGGCCATCGCCGGGGACTTATGGCTCACTGGTGGGCGTGGGCACGATCGTGCTCTGCGCGATTTTCTTCCTGCATCCGGTCTCAGTGAGCGGCTGGTTCTCGCAACATCCGCTCTCCGAAGCAATGTTCGCGGACCGGCATTTTCTCGTGCCGGGCAGCGACATTCACGACAGCACATTGGCGCTGCCGCTGCTTTGCGCGCTGCTGCTGCTATTGATTCTTGGCGCCTTAGGCGTGTGGAGCAGCGCACGCGTCGTGGAGCACTCCGGCGAGAAGGATCCTCAGTACATCGTGATTGACGAAGTCGCCGGGCAGCACTTGACCCTGCTGCTCCCGCTGATTCCCATCGCGCTGCCGCATCTCAGCGAGCATTTCGATTTCTCCGGTTACGCGATCTTCTTCGCGCTCAGCCTGGTCAATTGGAAGTACCTGCTGATGGGCTTTATACTTTTTCGCGTGTTCGACATCTGGAAGCCGTTTCCGCTGCGGCGGCTGGAAAAGCTGCAGCACGGCTGGGGCGTGATGGCCGACGATTGGATGGCGGGCATCTACGCTGCACTTCTGTTGCGGCTCGCGCTACACTTTAATCTGGTATGAAATTCGGCTTCGGCTCCACGGCGGAAAAAAACGGGTTTCCCCGCATCGACAGAATCGCGCCCGCCGCAGCCATTCCCGGCGGCGAAATCGTCATTCACGGCAGCGGGTTTGCTTCGCGCAACGGCGCACGGCCGATTGTGCATTTCGGGGAAGCGGAGGCGAGCCTGGTTCTGGCCACGGACAACCGGTTGATTGCGCGCGTGCCGGACAACGCCAGCGGCGGCACGGTGCGCGTGGCCACGGCGCAGAGCGAAAGCCAGCCGCATCCGGTCTCCATCGCCGTGCAGATCGCGGACAATCTGCATCCGGTGGCGAATCCGGCGGTCGATGCCAACGGAAATATTTATGTGACCTTCAGCGGGCCGCGGGGCCAGCGCGTTCCTGTTTCGCTTTACAAGATCACGTCCAACTACAGCGTCAAGCCGTTCGTCACTTCGCTGATTAATCCATCCGGGTTGGCTGTCGACCGCGCCGGCAATCTCTTCGTTTCTTGCCGTCATGACGGCACTATCCATCGCGTGACGCCGGAGGGCCGCGCCGAGCAATGGGTTGAAGGCATGGGCATCGCCACCGGGATTGCGTTTGATCATTCCGAAAATCTTTATGTCGGCGACCGCAGCGGTACGATTTTCAAAATCAGCGCGAGCCGTGAGATTTTCGTGTTTGCTACGCTGGAGCCATCGCTCGCCGCGTACCATTTGGCGTTTCATCCGAGCGGCGACCTTTACGTCACCGGCCCGACTACGTCGAGCTACGATCGCGTTTACCGCATCACGCAGGGCGGCGACGTTTCCGTGTTTTATCGCGGGCTAGGACGTCCGCAGGGTCTGGCCTTTGACCGCGACTCGAATCTTTACGTTGCCGCGTCGCACGGCGGGCATCGCGGAGTCGTGCGCCTGACGCCCGAGGGCCGTGCGGAAACCGTGCTGAGCGGGTCGGGTTTGGTGGGACTAGCGTTGCAGCCTTCCGGCCGCGCCATTCTCACTACCGTAAATGCGCTCTTCACGCTCGATTGGGATGTGCGCGGCCTGCCGCTTGTGGGATAGGCTTTAGCTGCTAGAAGGGTGCGCTTTTCCGCGAGCCCCGCGGGCCATCTCGGAAGTGAGCCGGGAGAACTCGGCCCGTTTTTGTCTGGCAGAGAGTCGAAGTGCTCTTGCAAAATCAATGTTACGCGCTGCGCGGCCAAATCAAGTTTGGATTTTCCCTTGCCCATGAATGAAAGACTCCTTCTGGCATTTTACCTCTCTCGCTTAACGGGTGAAGCATGAAGAAGCACCCTTCGGACATCCTGCGAGAAGGACTCACCGTGCTCGATCCGATGTTACGCGCACACAGCTTTTCTTTCGCGGAGGGGCAGGCAGGCCCAAGCAGCGGCGGCCCGTTCGCAAGTGGAGTCTATGTCAACGGAGACCGAAGACTGGAAATCCATTTTCGTCATTCACTGGGCCTTGTGACCTATCACTTCGACGGAAGATCCGTGGACCACGAATGCTATATGCGTGCGGTGCTCGGCGACGCTGGCGGAAACCGTTATCCCGGCTTCTCCGAGGATCCACTGTCAGCATTCAAGAATCTTGCGTATGACCTCGAGAGCTTCGCCGCGGGATTCCTAAACGGAGACTCGAAGGAATTTGCGCGTTGCGTATCCGTCGCGGAGGAATGGAAAAAGACTTCCGGATTCGGGAGACTGCCCTAGAGTGAAAGCGGAAATCATTGCGGTTGGTTCGGAACTGCTTACGCCGGACCGCCTGGACACTAACTCCCTCTTCCTGACCGAGGAGCTCAATGCCATTGGCGTTGAAGTCGTGCGCAAGACCGTTGTTGGTGACAATCGCGAGCTACTGGCGGAAGCGTTTCGCGGCGCGCTGAATCGCGTGCCGCTGATTATCTCGTGCGGCGGGCTGGGACCGACCGAAGATGACCTCACGCGGGAGACGGTGGCTGATCTGCTGGGCCGCAAGTTGCGCCGCAATGATGCCATCCTGCGCTACATCGAAGGCCGCTTCCGCAGCCTGGGCCGCGAAATGCCGGAGGTGAACGTGCGGCAGGCGATGGTGCCCGAAGGCGCGGAGATACTTGAGAATCCGCGGGGCACGGCGCCGGGTTTGTGGCTGGAAGACTCCGGCCGAGCGGTGGTGCTGCTGCCCGGCCCTCCGCGGGAGCTGAAGCCGCTGTTTCGCGAGCAAGTTTTGCCGCGCCTCGAGCGGCGCGTCTCCGGCGTGCGCTTGTACAGCCGCGAGCTGCGTGTCACAGGCCTCGGAGAATCGCACGTAGAGCAGCGCATCCTGCCGATTTACAAGCGCTTTCCGGAAGTGCAAACCACGATTCTCGCGGCGCCCGGAGAAACGCAAGTTCATTTGCGCTTCTGGAGCGATGACGCAGCACGCGCAAAGAAGAGCCTGGACGAAATCGTGCGAGGCTTTGAGATTGCGCTCGCCGACCGCATCTTTAGCCAGGATGGGCGCGCGCTGGAAGAAGTCGTGGCGGAGCAGCTAACGCTCAACAACGCCACGATCGCCGCGGCGGAGAGCTGCACCGGCGGGCTGCTCGCGCAGCGCCTGACCAGCATCGCCGGCAGCTCGTCGTATTTTCTTGGCGGCGTGGTGTGTTACAGCAACGAGCTGAAGACGGCGTGGGCCGACGTTCCGGCGGAGATGATTGAGGCCAAAGGCGCGGTAAGCTCCGAGGTGGCCGTGGCGCTTGCGGAGGGCATTCGCCGGCGTGTGGGCAGCACGCTCGGCGTGGGCGTCACCGGGATTGCGGGGCCGGGCGGCGGCTCCGACGAAAAACCTGTCGGCACCGTTTATGTGGCTATTTCACACGGCAGCGGAGTCAAAGACCGCGGCACGCGCTTCCCGGGTGACCGCGAGTCGATCCGCTGGCAAGCTTCGCAGATGGCGCTGGACCTGGTGCGGGTACACTTTCTCTACAACAGCCAGAGTGCCATAAAATCTTCCGCAAAACGGGGCTGAGCGGTGCGACTCTTCGTTGCGCTGGAGATTCCCTCTGCAGTGCGCGACAATCTCGCGGCCATGATCGACGAATTGCGCGCGGCGGATGCAGCGGCTAAGAAAAATAAGGCGCGCTGGGTGCGTGCCGGGAATCTGCACGTGACGCTCAAATTCATCGGCAACGTGGACGCTACGAGGCTGGACGCGATTCGCACCGCGCTGGGCGAGGTTAGCGCTGGCGGCGCGGTTGAATTGCGCTTTCGAGGGCTGGGATTTTTCCCTAACGAAAAACGACCCCGCGTGCTCTGGGCGGGCATCGTAGCGTCGCCGACTCTGGCGCCGCTCGCTGCCGGGATCGACGCGCGGCTCGAAAAACTGGGGATACCGAGCGAAACACGGGAATTCGCGCCGCATCTCACGCTGGCCCGCTTCGATCCACCCGGAATTTCCGAAACACTTCGCGCGGCGCCGCAAGAAAATGCAGCACGCGAATTCGGCGCTGTTCGCACCGGCGAATTTCACCTGTTTGAGAGCAAGACCCGGCCCACTGGCGCGGAATACACGCGCCTGTCATCCTTTTCGTTTGCCAAGGCCGAGGCTTAACCGCACATGCCTAGAATTTCGCCGGCGCTCCTGAGCATTCCGTTCACCGCGTATCTGCTCGGCTCGATTCCTTTCGGGTTGCTGCTCAGCAGGCTTTTCGGCGGCGGCGACGTCCGCAAGTCCGGCAGCGGCAACATCGGCGCGACCAACGTCGCACGCGTCGCCGGCCCGCTGCCCGGAACACTGACGCTGCTCTTCGACGCGGCCAAAGGAGCCGCGGCCGTCTGGCTAGCCGGGCGCGTCAGCAATGAAAGCGCCACATGGATGATGATTGCGGCGCTAGCGGCGCTTCTCGGACATTGCTACCCGATCTGGCTAAAGTTTCGCGGCGGCAAAGGCGTAGCTACGGCGGCTGGCTCTTTTCTGGTGCTCTGCGCTCCGGCGCTGCTCGGCTCGGTGATTCTCTTCCTGCTTGTCGCTTTCTTCTGGCGCTACGTTTCGCTGGCGTCGATTTCCGCGGCTGCGTCCATGCCGCTGCTGATCTATCTTTTGTGGGCGCAGCATCACGCGCCGCCGCCGATCGTAACCTTTGGCGCGCTGGCCGCGGCGGCGATTATCGTTTACAAGCACGACGGCAATGTCCAGCGGCTGGTGCGGGGTGAAGAGCCAAAATTTTCCTTCGGCAAGAAGAGAGACGCCGCGTGAGCAGGATCGCCATTCTCGGCGGCGGAAGCTGGGGCACCGCTCTCGCGATCGTGTTGGCGCGCGCACGACGCAAGCACGACATTTCGCTGTGGGTCCACGATCCCGCGCTGGCGGAATCCATCCAGCGCGACCGCGAAAACCGCACTTATTTGCCGGGACATCGCGTAGCGCCGGAGGTTAATGTCACCTGCAAAATTCACGACGCAATTTCCGGCGCGCAGATTCTTGTTGGCGCGATTCCCACCGCGCATGCCCGCGGTATTTATTCAGCCGCGGCCGTTAGCGCTTCACCCAGCTTCGTTTTTGTCAGCGCGGCAAAGGGCCTCGAACCAACCACCCACAAACGAATAAGCGAAGTGGCCCTGGAAGTTTTCTCGCCCAAATTCAGGCCGCGATTCGCGGTGCTTTCCGGCCCATCGTTCGCCGCAGAAGCCGCCCGCGGGGAACCAACCGCAGTCGTACTGGCGTCAAGCGACTCCGCTCTCGCTTCCGAATTGCAGGAAGAATTCGCTGCACCCAACTTCCGCGTGTACACAAACGAAGATGTGCTGGGCGTCGAGCTGGCCGGAGCGATGAAAAACGTGATCGCCATTGCCGCCGGCGTTTGCCAGGGACTCAGCCTGGGTTCCAACCCGCTGGCGGCGCTGATCACACGGGGCCTTGCCGAGATGTCCCGCCTGGCCGCGGCCCTGGGCGCGCAACCCGAAACGCTGACCGGCCTTGCCGGCCTGGGCGACCTCGTGCTCACCTGCACCGGGGCGCTGAGCCGCAATCGCCAGGTTGGTATCGAGTTGGGCAAAGGCCGCGGGCTCGGCGAAATACTGGCTGGTATGCGCATGGTTGCAGAAGGCGTGGGCACCACCGCCGCGCTCTTGGCCCTCGCGCGCGAAGCTGCAGTCGAATTGCCGATCACCGAGCAAGTCGCCGCCATCCTCCATCAAGGCAAACCGCCCCGCGAAGCCATCCGCGACATCATGGATCGCCCGCAAAAGCGAGAGTAGCCGGTTGAACCGAACTGACAACCGCCTCTAGTACCAAGGTTCCAGTTGCAAGTCCGCGACTCGGTTGCTGGCATTTCCCCGGTACGCTGCCGGAATCCCTTAAAATTGACGCCAAGGCAATGTCTGTCAAGAGTCCAATTTCTGTCGATTTCAGAGCCTCCTGGGAACGCATGCGCGCCGGGCGCGTGCGCATTCTGTGGCTCGTTTTGGGTGCGTTGCTGCTCGTCAGCGCCCTGCCGATTGGGCTATACCACCGCCAGGTGCTGCAGCTCAGCCAGGACAAACTGGTGGACACCGAGCGCGTCCAACAAAGCGACCTGACACGCTCGCTGACGCAGGAAATCCAGTTTTTCGAAGCCAACATGACGCAGCAGCTCATCAACGAGCGCCAAATCCTTGCGCTGATGAACGTCAGCGACAACGTGGAAGACCCCGTCGCGGAGCCCAAAGTCACCCGCGTGCTGGAAGGTTTCGCAGATAGCAACAACACGTTTCTGTACCTCACCGCAGTCGGCAAGTCCCGCAAAGGCATCGTGGCCTCGCAAGGAAATTACCGCGCTGACCAGGATCCCTTCGTGGCCAAGGCGTTGCAGCGCGCGTTCGTGTGGTGCATGCAGCAGTCTGGCGAATTCCGCAGCGACCCGCTCGCGCTGGAGCCCGATGATCGTCCGGCGTTCGTGGTGGCCGTGCCGCTCAAAGACCTCAACGAAAATTTCACGGGCATGCTGGCCGCCGTGGTGTCACTCGATCCGCTGTTGCGCCGCTTGCAGGATGCCAGCGTGCGCGGGCGCAACGTGTTTATCGTGGATCACTCCGGCCATATCGTGGCGCATCCGGACACGAAGAATTTCGTTCCGGGCACGGATTTGAGCAGTAATTCCGACCTGGTAAAGCAAATCCGCGCGCTCCCGCAAGAGCTGCGCAACACCGAAACAGTGCGCTTTACGCAGCAAGTAAAGGGGCGCACTGTTGAGATGGTCGGCACGTTCAGCACTTTGCCGGAGTTGAATTGGGCGGTCGTGGCGGAGCGCAGCCTCAAGGAGGCGCGCGACGATGCGGGCGTCAGCGAACTCAACCGCCAGGCACTCGCTTTCGTCAGCGTCGTGGTCCTCGCCGCCGTGCTGGTCGGTTACTTTTTTGCGGTCGGCATCAGCGGACCTATACGCGGTCTCGCCGCCTCCACGCGCGCCATCAGCCGCGGCGAATTCCATCAACGCTCGCCGGTGCGCGGGGCTTCGGAAATCAGCGAGCTGGCCGAAAACTTCAACAAGATGGCCGGCGACATCGAAGAGTACATCGAGCGGCTTAAGGAATCGGCCGAAGAAAATCGCGAGTTGTTCGTCGGCTCCATCCGCATGCTCGCCGCGGCGATCGACGAAAAGGATCCGTATACGCGCGGTCACTCCGGGCGCGTGGCGAAATATTCCACGCTCATCGGACGTGAGCTGGGCCTCACGGCCGAGGATTTGGACACGCTGCGCATTTCCGCGCTGCTGCACGACGTCGGCAAGATCGGCGTCGAGGACCGCGTGCTGAAAAAGCCCGGCGCGCTGACTCCCGAAGAGTTCGGCCTGATGAAGCAGCACACCGTAAAGGGCGCGAATATCATGCGCCCCGTTTCGCAGCTCAAGAACATGCTGCCGGGCATCGAGCTGCATCACGAACACATGGACGGCCGCGGCTATCCCTACGGCTTGCAAGGCCCGCAGATTCCGCTAATGGCGCGCATCATCGGCGTGGCCGACACGCTCGACGCTATGACCACCAATCGCCCGTATCAGTCCGCGATGGATCTCGAATACGCGCTTGGCAAAATCAAAGCGCTCGCGGGCAGTAAATTTGATGCTGTCGTGGTCAACGCGCTCGATGCCGCGGTCAACGCCGGCAGGCTCCGCCTCAGCGCCGTCGAAGTCCAAGTGTAGGCCTCGCCCGACGCTCCATCACAATCTGCTACAATTTTCTATCGCGCTGCCTCGCGCGCGAGATTGCATGATTACTCTCTTCGGCAAACCGGAACCGAGTCTAGCGGAACGACTGAAAGCGTCTGTCAGCAAGACTAAGGCGGCGCTTTCCGAAACCGTCGACACGATCTTTCTTGGCGACAAGAAAGTTGATCCGGTGCTCCTCAAGCAGCTCGAAACCGCACTGCTTTCCGCCGATTTGGGCGTCAGCACAACGCGCGAAGTTCTCGATGCCGTGCGCGAAAAGCTGGATCGCAACGCGCTCGCCGATGCTTCGCAGCTCAAAAGCGAAATCAAGTCGCACATCGTGCGCATCCTCAATGCCTCTGCGGCCTCGAAAACGCTGCAGCCGGGCGTCGTCGTCGGCACGCCCAACGGCAAAGGCCCGCGCGTCATCTTTATTGTCGGTGTGAACGGCGCCGGCAAGACCACCAGCATCGGCAAGCTCGCCAATCGCCTGCGCAAAGAAGGCTTGAGCGTAATTCTGTGCGCAGCGGACACTTTCCGCGCCGCCGCCGTCGAGCAGCTCGAGATTTGGGCGCAGCGCAATGGCATCGAAGTGATCAAGCAAAAATCCGGCGCCGATCCCGCGGCAGTGGTTTACGACGCGGTCGCTGCCGCCAAAGCGCGCTCTTCCGACGCGGTTATCGTGGATACCGCCGGGCGCCTACACACCAAGTCGAATCTCATGGCCGAGTTGGAAAAAATGAAGCGCACCGCCGCGAAAGTGATCCCTGGCGCGCCCCACGACATCCTACTCGTGCTCGACGCCACCACCGGCCAGAATGGCCTCGCGCAAGCCCGCGAGTTCACATCAACGGTCGGTGTCACCGGAATCATTCTCACCAAGCTCGACGGCACCGCCAAGGGCGGCATCGTGGTGGCAATCTCGCGCGAACTCGCGCTGCCCATCCGCTTCGTCGGCACCGGAGAGCAAATTAACGACCTGGTTCCCTTCGACGCCGAAATCTACGTCAACTCGCTGTTCGACTAATTCGTGGACGCACACGACATCCGTTTGATGGAACATGCGCTGGCGCTGGCGCGCAAAGGCATCGGCCTGGCCAGCCCAAATCCGCACGTGGGCTGCGTGATCGTGCGCGATGGCGAAATCGTCGGCGAAGGCTTTCATCAATACGACTGGCGGGATCATGCGGAAATCGTCGCGCTGAAATCCGCGGGAGAGAAAGCGCGAGGCGCGACGCTGTACGTGAATCTTGAGCCGTGCAATCACACCGGCCGCACGGGTCCTTGCACCGAAGCAATTATCGCCGCCGGCGTTCACCGCGTGGTTGCCGCCATGCAAGATCCGAATCCTTCGACTTCCGGCCGCGGCCTCGAGCGCCTTCGCGCCGCGAATATCGGAAGCGTCTGCGGCGTGCTCGAAGACGACGCGCGCCGCCTCAACGAGGCTTTCGCCTGCTGGATTCGTACGAAGAAGCCGTTCGTCACGCTGAAATCGGCGCTGACGCTGGATGGCCAGCTTGCGCTTCCTGGACAGTACGCAAGCCTACGTGGCAGACCCTTCAAGAAATCAGACACAAAGGATCAGTCGAGATGGATTACTTCAGAGGAGTCGCGCGCGCAGGTGCATCGAATGCGTCATGCCTCCGACGCGCTGCTAACCGGAATCGGAACGGCGCGGATTGACGATCCGCTGCTGACCGATCGCAGCGGACTTCCCCGGCGCCGCCGTCTGCTGCGCGTCGTACTTGATTACGGCCTTTCCCTCTCCGCGCGGAGCCGCCTGGTGCAAACGGCTGATGACGACCTCTTGGTTTTTACGGGGCAGTCCACCAACTCGTGGAATGCCCGCGCGCTGCAAAGAACCGGCGTCGAAGTGGTCGAAGCTGCTTCGCGGAATCGCCGGTTGGATCTCGATAACGTACTAGCCGAACTGGGCCGACGCGACATTCTCAGCGCACTCCTCGAAGCCGGTCCTACGCTCAATGGCGCTGCTCTCGGCGCCGGCATCGTGCACAAACTGGCGCTGTTCTATGCGCCTAAAATCGCCGGCGACAATCGCGTTCCCTTCGCGATCGCTCCCAAACTCATGCTCCCGCCTCTGCGCGACATGCGCACGCAGCAATTCGGCCCCGACATTGCGATCGAAGCCTATCTTCAAGACGTCTATCGCAAATGAAACTGTGGGACAGCCATTTCTGGCTGTCCGCTGCGATTTCGCATGCGCAGTGCTATTCTCAATTCGAATGTTCACCGGAATTATCGAACACCTCGGTACGATCGAGTCTCTCTCGCTGCAGAGCGACGGTGGCCGCGTCACCATTCACGCGCCAATGCTCGCCTCGCCGCTGGCCGTGTCCAACAGTATCGCGGTGAACGGATGCTGCCTCACCATTGTCTCCGTTGAAAACGATCGCTTCTCCGCCGATCTCTCCGGTGAAACCATTCGCAAGACTTCCTTCGGCGCAAGCAGCGGCGCCTTGAAGAAAGGCGCTCGCGTGAATCTCGAGCAGCCTCTCACCGCCGGAAAGGAATTCGGCGGCCATTTTGTGCTTGGTCATGTCGATGGAGCGGGCCGTGTGGCGCATCTGCGGCCCGAAGGCGAGAACTGGTGGTACGGGGTGCAAGTGCCGGAGGAATTCGCGCGCTACATCGTGCCGAAAGGCTCGATCACCGTCGACGGAATCAGCCTCACCGTTGCCCGCTGGCACGACGGCATCGCCGAAATCGCGGTCATCCCTTACACCTACGAGCACACCAACATCCGCGACCGCAAACCCAGCGATGCGGTTAATCTCGAAGGCGACATCCTCGGGAAATACGTCGAGCGCTACCTGGAAGCACGCGGATCGGCAACCGTCACAAAGATTTCGATCGCCGATCTCACCGAACAAGGCTTCTAAATTGTAGGCGGCGCGCTTTAGTTTATCCTGAGCCTCGAAGGGCGCGTTCCAGCGGCTCAGCCGCCGACCGCGCGCGCGTCTCTTTTCTTCGCTTGCACGCCGCGATAGTACAACGTCAACCCAAGCGCCATCGCAGCCAGCGTAGAGCCTACGACCTTGATAAGGAACAGGGCTCGATTCGCGGAATCGCCCGGCGGCAGCACCGAAACGATAATCGACAGCAGGGTCACTGCAAAAGCGATGCCGCTCGCAATCCACACGCCTGGCTTTCCACCCGGAATCAGCACGGCATGCGGATTTTCCAGGCGGTCCTTGCGGCCGGCCAGCTTGATCGCCGCCGCGTACATGTACAGAAACGGAATGAAGTACAGAATGATGGCGACGTCGACCAAGCCCTGGTACGCGCCGCGGGTTGTTTCGCTTACTTGGCTGAGCAGCAGAATCACGCCGGAAGCCACGGCCTGCACGATGATCGAAACATACGGCGTCTTCCAGCGTGGATGAATCTTGCCGAACGCTTTCGGCAGATATTGGTCGATGCCCACAACGAATGGCACGCGTGCGATTCCCGCCACGGTGCTGCCGACGCCGCCTGCATTTCCGATGGTGACCAGAATCGCCGCAAGAATGCCAACGAAGCCAATCTTCAGCGCGATGGCTCCCACCGTAATGGCATGAAGTACGCCGGACGTCGCAGAAACATCCGGCGCGGCCACCAATACCAGCACCGAAACGGTACCGGCGATATACATCAAGGCAATCAGCGCACCGGCGGCGAACACCGCGCGCGGCAACGTGCGCCGCGGATCGCGAACTTCCGCGCTCATCGCGGAAACCAGCTCCAACCCCGTGAACGCAAATGCAATCTGCGACCAGAAATTGACCGTATCCCAATCCCAGTGCGGCAGCATGTTCGAGAATGTGAAGTGCGTCACCGACCCTTGGCGCAGCCACAGGATTCCTGCCAGGCTCACGAGAATCAGCAACGGTGCATAGGTGGAAACCCCGCCGGCATTCTGCAACCATTTGCCGACATTCAACCCAATGAGATTCAAGATCACGGCGACGAGCAGGTATCCAAGCGAAACCAGCAGCAAGAATGAGCGATCCTGCGCCAGCGTGTCTCCACCTTCGCCGATGATGTAGGCGCTCATCGCCGCGCTGGCCAGCAGCAGCCCCGGAAAATAAAAAACCGTGTAGATCCAATAATTCCATCCGGCCACAAAGCCGTGAAAATCGCCGAATGCTTCCTTGGCCCAGACGTACAATCCGCCTTCTTCCGGAAACCGCGAGGAAAGCTCATTGATCACCATCGCGGTTGGCACAAAAAAGAAAACCGCGGCAATCACCCACAAGCTGATCGAAGACGTGCCGTTGTGCGCCGCCGCCGCAATCCACCGCGGCCCCAGCACCGTGGCGATGTTGAACAGCAGCACATCCCAGAAGCCCATCTCCCTGCGCAGTTGTTTGATGGGATCCGATGCGCTGGCCGCAACCGCGCTCACAGAGTCACGTCCAGCGCGGGAACAAGCTCGTCTTGTTTGAGGAAATTTTGCAGGAACGGATCATCGGAATTTTCAAAATCAGGCCAGGACCCGAAGAACGTGACTCTGCCCTCCTGCAGAAAAACCACGGTGTCGGCAAGGCGCTTGGCCAGATGCGTGTCGTGAGTAACGACGATCGAAGTTTTATGAAACGCGTTTTTGAGGCGCAAAATCAGGCTGCCCGTGTGCCCGGCCATGATGGGATCGACCATGGTGGTCGGCTCGTCGTACAAGATTGCTTCGGGATTCTGCGCCAGAGCCCGCGCAATGGCCACGGCGCGCCGCATGCCCGTCGATAGCTCGCCAGGCAATTTGTCCAGCACCTGGTCGACTTCCAGCAAATGCGCCAGCTTGTCCACGTTGGCGTCGATGTCGTCAGCGGTCAGGCCCGGCTGCCCCTCCATGGGAAACCCGATGTTGTCGGCGACCGTCAGCGAATCGAAAAGCGCGCCGGACTGAAACACCATGGTGACCTTGCGGCGAATCTCCGCAAACTGTTTCTCGCTGAAATCGGTGACATCCTGGCCATCAATGAAAATCCGCCCGGAGTCCGCCTTGAGAAATCCCATGATGTGCTTCAGCGAAACGGACTTGCCCACGCCGCTGCGCCCCATAATTACGCAGGTTTCGGCGCGCTTCACAGCGAAGCTCACATTGTCCAGCACCGGCCGCCCGTCAAAACCTTTGCTCACGCCGCGAAATTCGAAATAATTCGGAGACGCGCTGCTTCCTAGCGGTGCCTCGTCGCTGGTAAGAATCTCACTCACGCGCGCTGCGCCTCCAAGATTCGTTTGGCCTCATCGTAATCCGCGGCCGTATTCATGTTCCAGAATAGCCTGCCCGCTGTATCAAATCGCTTCCAGTCCGCTTCGTCAACAACTTCCATGTGCAAGCGCTTCATGGCCTCGGTGATTTTGCGCGTGCCGCCTTCAAAAACCTGTTGCAGCTTGGCGGCGGCGCTCGTCCGCCAGCAAGCGCACAACGGCTCGAGCCCTTGCGCGGATCGCGGCGCTACGACCTCCGCGCTGCTCGCCTGGGCCCGCTCCGCAAGATACGTTAGCCATTCACGCGTAAGAAACGGCATGTCGCATCCAACGATCAAATTCCACTCGGCCCCGCCGCCGGTTTCTTTGGTTATATGTAGCGCGGTGATGATTCCGGCCAGCGGCCCTTGGCCCTCCCAGCGATCAGCTATGCAGGTAACGCCAAGCGGGGCATATTTGCGCGGAGCCGCAATCACGTTCACTTGATTCGTGATGCCGGCAAGCAGCGACCGCATTCGCAAAAGCATCGGCGCTCCGCCAATTTCGACCAGCGCTTTGTCGCGCCCAAAGCGCGTGCTCCCGCCGCCCGCCAACACGTACCCCGACACCAGTTTCGTTTCCGTGCCGTCACCGCCCACTCTGCGCCTCTGCCTAATTCTTCTCTTCTTCTTCAATCGGCTCTCGCCCCGGACGCCGAATTCCAAGTTCCCGCAATTTTTCCTGCAAGCTCTGGCGATGCAAACCGATCGTCGCCGCGGTGCGCGAAACATTCCACCGATGATCCCCGAGCTGCTTCGTCAAATACGCCACCTCGAACTTGCGCTTGGCCTCTCGAAAGTCCCTCTCGCCCAGCCCATTGTCGCGCCCTTCTCCGGAAGGCTTTTGCACCAGCGACTCGCCGCGCGCCACTTCCTCCGGCAACTCCGCGACGCCGATCTCTTCCCCGCGGCACAGCACCAAGCTGCGCTCCAGCGCATTCTTCAGCTCGCGCACATTTCCCGGCCAGTCGTAACGATCAATCGCCGCCATAGCCTCGCGCGTCAGGCGCGCCGCGCGTCCGAGGCGCGCAGCATGCATCTGCAAGAATGACTCCGCCAGCACGGGAATGTCCTGCCTGTGCGCGCGCAACGGGGGCAATTCAACGCTCACCACGCGCAGCCGGTAGAACAAATCCTCGCGAAATTTTCCGGCACGGATTTCCGCCGGCAAATTCCTGTGCGTCGCGCTGATCACGCGCACATCCACCGGAATCGTCTGCGCGCCGCCCAGCCGCTCAATCGTGCGGTTCTCCAACGCCCGCAGTACCTTGGCCTGGGTAACCGGATTCATGTCTCCGATCTCATCCAAGAAGAGCGTCCCGCCCGAGGCCAGCTCAAATTTTCCCTTCTTTTGTTGCGCGGCTCCGGTAAACGCTCCGCGCTCGTATCCAAACAATTCCGATTCAATCAAAGTTTCTGGAAGCGCGGCGCAGTTCACCGCCACAAAAGACTTACCCGCCCGCGGCGAACGCGCGTGAATCTCCTGCGCGAGCAAATCTTTACCCGTGCCACTTTCGCCGAGAATCAACACTGTGGAATCCGTCGGCGCTACGCGCTCCGCTATTTCAAAGGCCCGCCGCATCTCCGCCGTGCGCCCAATCATCTGCCCGAACTGTCCTTCGCTGGTCAGCCTTCGCCTCAGCGCATCGTTTTCTTTCTCCAATGACGCCAGCTTCAAAAGATTCGCCACGCGCTGCCGCAGCTCCTCCAATTCGAATCCCTTGACCAAATAATCCGCCGCGCCCAACTGCAACGCCTCCACCGCCGTTTTCGCCGTGTCCAGGGCCGAAACCATCAGCACTGGAATTTCGCTTCCCTGCGCACGCATCCAACGCAAAAACTCGATTCCGCTTTGCCCCGGCAGCACAACGTCCAGCAACACCAGATCAGGCTGCTCGCGCGCTAACACCTCGCGCGCGGCCTCCGCCGAATCCGCCTCCGTCACGTGATACTTCGATTCCAGCGCCCGCCGCAAACCGTACCGCGCTGCCGGCTCATCATCCACAATCAGAATTGTTTTCATGTCCCCATCCGTTTGCAGGTTACTTCGGCGCTTCCTTCCTTCCGACTTCCATCGGCAACTTCACTTCAAATCGAGTCCCCCGGCCTTCACTCACCGGGCTCTTCCATTCCAACTTGCCTCCAACCTCAGCGACACGCCGCGCCACAATTGCCAGTCCCAGGCCGGTCCCCTGTGTCTTCGTGGTGAAGAACGGCTGCAACAGTTTCTCCCGGGCCTCGGGAGAAATCCCCGATCCGCTGTCTTCGACGCTCAAAACACAAGAATCGTCATTCGCCGCCGCAGTCACGTTCACGCGGCCCCCGCGCGGCGTCGCTTCCAGCGCGTTCACCACAAGATTCGAAACGATATCGCTGACCGCATCCGGCGCAGCCGACGCCCTTGCGCCATTCGTGCCAAGCTGCAGCTTCAGCGCAATGCCCCGCCGCTCCGCCTCATGCCGCAAAACGCCCGCCACTTCTTCCACAACCAGGGCCGCATCGCACGTGGCCTCAACGCTTCCCCCGCGCACCGCCGGCCGGCTGAATTGCAGCAACTGATTCAGCTTCGATGACAACCGCCCAATCTCATCCAGCACAATCTGCGTTTCCCCCCGCAACGACTCCGGCAACTCCGGATTCTCCATTTGCACCTGCAAAATCGTCTTGATCGAGCCCAGCGGATTCTTCAAGTTGTGAGAAATGCTCGCGGCCATTTGCCCCAGCAGCGCCAGCCGCTCGCGTTCCGCCAATTCCCTCTCCAGCCGCACTTTCTCGTCAATTAACCGGCACAAATCCAGCGCCCCAAGCAGTTGCTCACACAAGAATTCCAGCGTCGCCCGTGTTTCCCCCGACAAGGCCGACCCGTGAGGTTCTGCGCGAACGATTCCCACGAAGTTACCCAAGATCACAAAAGGCTCCGAAATTTTTCCCTCGGAGAAAGCGACCTTGGGCTTCCCAAGTGTCGGCGGCCCGAGCCCTGCTTGTTTGGCAAACGCACGAAGGTGCTCGCCGATCTCCTGTTCTTTGTGAAACGTGACCCGCACCGCGGCGAGTTCAAAGGTTTCCTTCACGCGTTTCTCAACAAAACGCGCGAGCGTTTTCTCATTTCCTTTGCGCGCTTCCTGCTGAATCTCCGCCATCAAGCGCTGCACTCGATCCATTTCCTGGTGCGCTGTCTCTTGCAGCCGCCGCCCCAACAGCCGCTGCAACGGCTCGAAGAAGATCACCAGCACAAACAGCAGAATGGC
>WNFC01001829.1_pt1 | contig 39966 bp, 36 predicted proteins | sample 5400541 | NCBI WGS metagenome assembly WNFC01 (sample SAMN13153342, study PRJNA577476) | soil metagenome | isolation source: 120 cm saprolite under Douglas fir tree site 2 hole 2 replicate 1 | place: USA:California | collected 2015-04-18 | reverse complement strand
TCCGGCGCATAGCTGACCGCCGGAAACTTTATCTCATAGGGGTCTTCGCCGGACGTTTCCTCGTAGGCGCTGCAGCCGATCAGCCGGCCCTTGCGCAATCCGAACTGGCCATCATCGAAGACGACGAAATTGTGCTCGTGGCCCCAATACCAGGCGGCGACGCGGTCGAAATACGGCTTGAACGTCATCGCCAGGTTCTCGTTCAAATAGCCGGTGGTGCCGTCACTGAGCTTGTCGTGCGCGGAGAACAGCTGGTGATGCGACAGCAGGATGGTCGAGCCCGGAAACTTGTCGAGCTTGTCGCGATGCCACTTGATCTCGGAGGTCTGCAGCCCGGGCGCCGCCGGATTGACCGGATCGCGATCGTTGTAACCGGTGTCCATGCCCAGGAACTGCCAAGAGTCGTCCTGTGTGCGCAGACAGAAGTAGCTCGCGCGCTGCAGGCAGCCGGCCAGGCCGGGATTGAGCAGCGCGATCATCTCGTAGAAACCCGCGCCGCCCGAGTAGTACTCGTGGTTGCCCGGAATGGTGAAAAACGGCGGCCGCGTGATGCCGAGCTCGGCGACGAGCGCGTCCATCACGTCCAGCACGTTCTGCACGCATTCGAACTTCGTGCCGGAGTAATACACATCGCCGAGATGGACGATGACGTCCGGCTTGAACGTCTTGAGGCCCTGGCGCAGCATCGCGACATTGTCGGTCATGTGCGTGCCCCAGTCGCCGAGCAGAAGAATGCGGCACCTGCTCGGCAGCCGGTATTCGATCACGCCGAAGTTGATGTCGGGCGGCGACTGCTGCGCCCAGTCGACGTACGGCGGCATGCTGTGCGCCGCGACGTAGTATTCGAGGTAGCGCCACACGCACTGGATCCAGCCGAAGAGGTCGAAGGTCGCGTAGTGCCGCGTAAGGAAGTCCTTCAATCGTCCCATTGCGGCAACTTCGCCGCCAATGTCGCGGGTCTGGTACGCACGCGCCACGTCGAACACGAGCTTGGACACATAGGCGAGCGTTTGCGGATTGGACGCGCTGAGCTCCTGGGCGACGGTCGCCACGTCCTGCGCGGGCGGCGGGACGTCAATGCCCTTTGCCACGGCGGCAGCGTGAAAGGCGGCCGCCTGCTGCATCGCAGCCCTCAGCTTGGGATTGTCCTGCAGGAATTTCGTCGCCACTTCGCCCACCGCCGATTGCCACAGCGACAAATTCCGGTCGCGCACGCTGGTCAGCCGCATCTCGCTCTCCTGATCGGGGCCTCTATTGAGCAGGTGAACCCATATCCTCGGCGCCGGCCTAAAAACCGTCGATGTAGCGATCCGGCATATGGTCGCGCAGGCGCGGCGGGAGCAGCTCGATCGCGATGCCGCCGGTATCGGTGCGCATTCCGGCGGGACCGACGCCGGCCACCAGCGCCGCGGCCACCTTCAGGCGCGTCGCCATCGACACGATGCCCGACAGCGGGCGCTGGAGCAGGCGCGCGAAGTCGTTCGATACGCCCTCGATGAAAAGCGGCTCGTCCGACTCGGTGCCGGGCGACAGCCTGGCCGCGTCGAACTTGGCCCCGCGATCGCAGTGGAGATGACGGCCGAGATGATGAAAGCCGAGGAACGACGGCGCGACCGTCGGCACGATGTCGTCGCCTTGCACGAGGCGGTACGTGCACATGCCGAGGCGCTGATCATACGCGCCTGCAAAGGCGGGGCTGCCCGGACGCGGCATGCCGAAGGTGTAGACGGCGGTGACAGGCGCATCGAGCTCGGTGACGAGCCGATGCGCGGTGATCGCCGCGAGCGCACCACCGAGGCTGTGGCCGGCGATGAAGAGATTTCCGCCCGCCGCCATCGACGCCGCGATGACCGCGCGCAGCCGCGCCCACACCACATCGGCCGCGGCCTTGTAACCCTCCGCGATGCCCGCGGCGTCCAGACGCGCGTCGAAGTCGGTGACCAGGTTGGCCAGCACCAGCGGATCGGTGCCGGCAAACGTGACAAAAGTAGCGTTGCGTCCCGCGGCGACGAAACAATGGGTGCTCGCCATCGGAAACACGGCGTGCGTGCTCTCGACGACCACGCCGCCATCGACGAGGCGCAGGCCCCACAGCGCAAGAATGTCCCGCATCTTGTCCGGCTCGTCCGTCTCATAGGCGAGCTGGGACATCCATGCCATTGCCTTGCCGTTGCCGAGCGCAAACGCCTTCCCGCCCTCGAACGCCGCGAATGCATCCGGGCTGTAGCGCTCTCTTGGCAGTTTGGTGAGAAAGCTCAGGGCGGCCTCCCCGTCCTCGGTTTGCGGGCGATGACCACGATATCAGAGGTTGCAGAACGCTGGCAGACGTTTTTTAGGCGCGTGCGGCCGGCCGAGACAATCCAGCGCAGAGCGTTACGGCACGTCGAGCCGCACCGCGCGCAGCCGCAACGCATTCGCAACCACGCTCACCGACGACAGCGCCATGGCGGCGGCCGCGATGATGGGCGAGAGCAGGAGCCCGAAGACCGGATAGAGCGCGCCGGCCGCGATCGGCACGCCGGCCGCGTTGTAGACGAAGGCAAAGAACAAATTTTGCCGGATGTTGCGCATGGTCGCCTGCGAGAGCCGGCGCGCGCGCACGATGCCCATGAGGTCGCCCTTGAGCAGCGTGATGTCCGCGGCCTCGATGGCGACATCGGTGCCCGTGCCCATGGCGATGCCGACGTCGGCGGCCGCAAGCGCGGGCGCGTCGTTGACGCCGTCACCCGCCATCGCGACGACGCGGCCCTCGCGGCGCAGCCGCTCGACGACCGCGCTCTTCTGGTCCGGCAGGACCTCGGCTTCGACCTGCATGATGCCCAGCCGTCGCGCCACCGCCTGCGCGGTGGTGCGGTTGTCGCCGGTGAGCATGACGACGCGCATGCCCTCCTGCGCCAGCAGCCGGAGCGCGTCGGGCGTCGTCGCCTTGATCGGATCGGCGATGGCGATCACGGCGGCAGCCTTGCCGTCGATCGCGACGAAGATCGCCGTGGCGCCGTCCTGACGCAGGCGCTCCGCCTCGCCGTCGAGCGGCGCGGTATCGATCCCCAGGCTCTGCAGGAACGTGGCATTGCCGACGCTGACACGGCGGCTGTCGACCACGCCGACCGCGCCCCTGCCGGTCTGGGACTCGAAGCCCGTCACTTTCACCAGCGCGATGCCGCGCGCCCGGGCGGCGGCGACGATCGCGGCGGCAAGCGGATGCTCGCTCGCGGCCTCGACGCTCGCGGCGAGCCGCAACACCTCGCGCTCGTCGACGCCGGGCGCCGTGACGATCGACACCACCTTCGGCTTGCCTTCGGTGAGCGTGCCGGTCTTGTCGACGATGAGGGTATCGATCTTCTCCATGCGCTCGAGCGCGTGCGCGTTCTTGATGAGCACGCCGGCCTGCGCGCCGCGGCCGACGCCCACCATGATCGACATGGGCGTGGCGAGCCCGAGCGCGCACGGGCACGCGATGATCAGCACGCTCACGGCGGCGACGAGACCGAACGCATAGCGCGGCTCGGGACCGAACGTTGCCCAGCTGGCGAAGGCGAGAATCGCAACGCCGATGACGGCGGGCACGAACCAGCCGGACACCTGATCGGCGAGCCGCTGGATCGGCGCGCGCGAGCGCTGCGCCGCCGCCACCATCTGCACGATCTGGGCCAGCAGGGTGTCGCGACCAACCTTCCCGGCTCGCATCACGAAGCTGCCGGTGGTGTTGAGCGTGCCGGCGATCACCTTCGATCCAGGCTCCTTCGCGACCGGCATGGATTCGCCCGTCACCATGGATTCGTCCACCGCCGAGCGGCCTTCGACCGCCTCGCCGTCGACCGGAACCTTCTCGCCGGGCCGCACGCGCAGCCGATCGCCGACCGCGATGAGCTCGACCGGGACCTCTTCGTCGGTCCCGTCCGGTCGCACGCGCCGCGCCATTTTGGGCGCGAGGTCGAGCAATGCGCGGATCGCCCCGGACGTCTGCTCGCGCGCGCGCAATTCGAGCACCTGCCCGAGCAGCACCAGCACCGTGATGACGGCCGCCGCCTCGAAGTAGACCGGCACGGTGCCGCCGGGACCGCGGAAGGCCAGCGGGAAGAAATCCGGAAAGAGAAGCGCGACCGTGCTGTAGAGCCACGCCACGCCGGTGCCCATGGCGATCAGCGTGAACATGTTGAGATTGCGCGTGACGAGGGATTGCCAGGCGCGCTGGAAGAACGGCCAGCCGGCCCACAGCACGACCGGCGTCGCCAGGACGAACTGGAGCCAGTTGGAGGTGCGCGGCGGAACGATGTGCAGGCCCGCCACGTGCCCCGCCATTTCCAGCACGGCCACCGGCACCGACAGAATGAGCGCGACCCAGAAGCGCCGGCGCATGTCGACGAGCTCGGGATTCGGCTCGCTCGCCGCGGTGGCGATCTCCGGCTCGAGCGCCATGCCGCAGATCGGGCAGACGCCGGGCCCCTGCTGGCGGATTTCCGGGTGCATCGGGCAGGTGTAGATCGTGCCGGCGGGCGCCGGAGCGGCCGGCTTGGGTTCGGCGCCCAGGTAGCGCGACGGATCGGCGATGAATTTGGTGCGGCAACCGGCGGAGCAGAAATAATAGGCCGTGCCGGCATGCTCGGCGTGGTGCCGCGCGGTCGCGACATCGACCGTCATTCCGCAGACCGGGTCCTTCACGGCGCCGGACTGATGCTGGCGTGCTGCTCCGTGCGAGGCGGGTTGATGGGTGTGCCCGCAGGAGGCGTCCGTCTTGTCGTTCATCCCGAGATCACGGCTCCGCAGCCTCTCCGCACCTCATCAAATAGATACCTGACCGCGCGTTCCAAGGGCAGCTCCGGCATGATCGCACGTCCACAATAAACGGATGTTGCGGCGGCCGCACAGTCTTCTAAAGTCGCCATGGCCCGCCCGGGAGCTGTCCAGCCATGCGTCCGCGCACAATAATACTACTCGCACTCGCGATCCTCGTCTCGCTCGCGGCCAGCGCCGCGCAGGCGCAGGGCTGGCCGCAGAAGCCGGTGCGGATTCTCGTGCCCTACGCGGCGGGCGGCAATTCCGACGGCATGGCGCGCATCGTGGCGCAGCGCCTGGGCGACAGGCTCGGCCAGACATTCATCGTCGAGAACCGGGCCGGCGCCAACGGGGCAATCGCGTCGGAGGCGGTCGCGCGCGCCGCGCCCGACGGCTACACGCTCTTGTGGGCGGTGACGCCGCCGCTCACCATCTCGCCGGCGATGAGCAAGGTCTCCTATGATGCGGTCAAGGATTTCGCGCCGATCAGCGTGCTCGGCACCAATGCGTTCGTGCTGCTGGTGAACAAGGACTTTCCGGCGAAATCGGTCAGGGAGTTCATCGCCTACGTGCGGGCGCAGCCGAACAAGATGGCCTATGCGGAAGGCAGCGCCGGGAGCCTGACGCACCTCTCGATGGCGCTGTTTCTCAAGCGCGCCGGGCTCGACATGACCAACGTCAGCTACCGCGGCAACGCGCCGGCGCTCACCGATGTGATCGCCGGCCACCTGCCGGCGATGTTCTCAAACGTGTCGGACGCCCTGCCCCATGCGGCGAGCGGCGCGGTGCGGCTCTTGGCGGTGTCGGGCGATCGCCGCGCCCCGCAGATCCCCGACGTGCCGACCGTCGCCGAGTCGGGCTTCCCGGGCTTCAACGTCATCACCTGGAACGGCCTCGCGGCGCCGGCCGGAACGCCGAAAGCGATCGTCGACGCGATGGCCGGCGAGATCGCACGCGCGATCAAGGATCAGGCCTTCGTCGAGCGGCTGCAAAGCTATGGCGTCGACCCGGTCGGCAACAGCCCGGCCGAATTCGCCGCCATGATCGCGGCCGACGTGGCGCTGTGGGCGGAGGCCGTGAAAGGCGCGGGCCTCGCGGCGCAGCAGTAGAGCGGCCATTCGCGCGACCGGAGGGACTCAATGCTTGCGCGCCGTTTCGTGTCAGTCATCAGACTGGTGTTCTCCGTCGGAGCCGCGCTGACGCTGGCCGTCGCTTCGATCGACCGCGCCGAGTCGCAGGAGGCCTTTCCGAGCAAGCCGATCCGCATTCTCGTCGGCTTCGCCGCGGGCGGCGGCAACGACCTGCTCGCGCGCATCGTGGCGCAAAAACTTTCGGAAAATATCGGCCAGCCGGTGGTGGTTGAGAACAAGGCGGGCGCCGCCGGGCGGCTGGCGGTCGAATATATGCAAGGCCAGCCGGCGGACGGCTACACGGTGCTCGTCGGCGCGACCGGGCAGCTCGCGGTCTCCTCGGCGATCTATCCGAACCTGCCATTCCATCCGACCAAGACGCTCAAGCCGCTCATCATGCTGGCGTCCTATCCGCTGATCATCGCGGCGCCGGCGACCGACAACATCAAGTCGGTGCAGGAGCTCGTCGCCTGGGCCAAGGCGAACCCGCAGCGGTCGAACTACGCAAGCTCCTCGCCCGCCTTCACGATCCCGACCGAGCTGTTCAAGCTCAAGACCGGCATGCCGGCGCAGCAGATCCCCTACAAGAGCACGAACGAGATGGCGCTCAGCGTCGTCGCCGGGCAGACCCTGTTCACCATCGCGGATCCGTCCGCCGTGGTGCCGCTGGCGCAGAGCGGAAAGATCCGCGCGCTCGCGGTCGCCGGCGCGGCGCGGCTCGCCGCGCTGCCGGACGTGCCGACCATGGCCGAGGTCGGGCTCGCCGACGTCGACATCCGGCCGCAATGGAGCGGCGCCTTCGTGGTCGCCGGCACGCCGCCCGCGATCGCGGCGAAGCTCGAGGCCGAGCTGCGCCGCGCGCTCGCCGACGCCGGCGTGCGCGACAAGATCAGGGCCATCACCTACGATCCGGGCGGCGGCACCGGCGAAGAGTTCGCACGGCGCATCGACGGCGACATCCGGATCTTCTCCGACGTGGTGCGGGCCGCGAACCTCAAGTTCGAATAGAGGCGGATCGACATGGCCCAGACCGAGACGGAACGCAGCCCCTTCCTGCGCCGCGAGGATCGCGTCGGCAGCGAAGAGGACGGCGTCCTCTACACGAGCGGCGCGCATGCGCCGGTCGTCGCGGTGTCGCGCATGGACGACACGCGCCTGCCGCAGCCGATCAACGTCAAGATCCTCATGCCCGGCCCGAAGGCGTCCTGCTTCGAATTCAACCTGGGCAAGGGAGCGGTCGTGCCGCCCGTGCGCTTCGCGCACGACGTGGTCTATTGCCTGGTGCGCGGACGAATGGCGGTCACGCTCGGCGGCGATGCCTACACGGCGCAGGCGCGCGATGCCTGGAGCGCGGCGCCGGGCTGCGCCGTCGCTTTCGAGGCGCTGGACGATTGCGTCCTGGTCGAGTTCATGGCGCAGCCGCATCTCGTGTCGGCCGACCGCCTCGTCACATGGGGCGCGCCGAACCCGTGCAATTCGCACATCTTCACCCGGTGGGAAGACCAGGAGCCGATGCGCATGGAACGCGTGGAGGGCAGCACCGGCTCAGGCCCGCCCGGCAAGGACGTGCGGCAATTCTTCAAGATTCTCGCGCCCGGTCCTTCGATCGGCGCGATCTGGATCACGCATCTCAAGGGCAAGGTCGCCAATCACAAGCACTATCACCATTTCCTCTGCTACCTGATCAAAGGAAAGATGCGCGAGAAATTCGGCGGCAGCCAGGAGCACATCTGCCTGTCCGGCGACATCTGGTCCACGCAGGCGGGCGCGATGCACTACACGGAAGCGTTGGACGACAACGAGCTGCTGGAATTCAAATGGCCGGCGCCGCTCTTGTGGAACGGATTGATCCACTCCTGGGAAAATCGCTGGTGACGTCGCCGGGCGGCGCTGGGCTTATTCGTCGGCGCATGTCCTTTTCGGCGAACCGGCGTCCGCTACGCCGGGACCAGCGAATAATTCGAGCCCTCCCTTTCGCGGCTTGAATCACGGCTCTCAACGTACCCGCCCTTTCGGTCGCTATGCACCCGAAAGCGGACTCATCATGCTCGTTTTGAGTTCTTCGCATTTGACCCGACACGGACATTGCACTTCTACTTGGCGGCAGCGCGATCCATGCCCTTCGCTTCGACGACCGCCGCCGTCTCCGGACCGGCGAGAAACTGCAGGATCGTCCTTGCCACGTTCGCTTCCGTGGCTTTCGACCCGAGCGCAGCGGAGAACACGAATGTCCGTCCGAACTCCGGCGGAAACGCAATGAATTCGATCCCGGGAACGATCCTGATCTCGTTCGAGAGCTGAACCGCGATATCGGCTTCGCCCTTCTCGACGAACGTTGCGTTCCGTTGACCGCGCGTGAGCCTGAGCTTCGGCGCCAATTGGTCCATAATGCCGAGCCGCCGGAAGACGTCGGCGACATGAACGCCCGCGACCCCGCCGGAGGCGGGATCGGTCACGACGATCGCCTTGGCGGCCAACAGCACCTGCTTGAACTGCTCCGCCGAGCCGATGTCCGGCTTCGGCGCATCCTTGCGGACGCCGATGCCGATAGAGCTTTGCGAGATGTCGATAATCGTCGCCAGGACGACGTTGCCATCTGCCGCCACCTGATCGAGAACGATTCTTGGCAAGATCGTGACGTCGGCAATTTCGCCGCCCTGGATGCGCTTTCGCAGGTCGCCGGCTTCACCGAAGCTGATGCTGACCTGTTGTCCGGCAATCCGCGCGAGTTGAGGCTGAAGCTCGCTGACGACTTCTCGCATGCCGCTGGCGCAGAGGATTTTGATTTCGGCGGCATCCACCGCGTGCGATGCGAGATAGGCCGTGCAGGCCAGTACGGTGGCGAGCGCCTTATTCATCACTAATGCCTCCCCCGGATTTGGAAATTTCCTCGAAACGATTGGTCTTCTCGATCTTATATCTCGGCCAGGACAATTCCAGGCGTCAAGGACTGCGATTCGGAGAAACGTCGCAGGTCTGCTCCTGTCACAGCTCGGACCTTCGGCGATGTCCGCTTTCGCGCCGCTTTCAGGGACATAGCGGACATCAAACGCGCCCGTTGCGGGCGTCCCTGATTTATGAGTACACGGCCCTAGACTAGTCAGCGCTCCACCAGATCTGAAAAGCGATCCTTCATTTTCTCCTTTTCGGCTTCGTGCACCTTCCAATCGAACGCAAGCGTCTTGATGTCGGCGATCGCGGGCCAGCCTTCGGGCGGCTGGGCATCCTTGCGCGTGTGATACATGCCGTTGGCGCGCAGGATGGCGGCGCCATCCTGTGACACGAAGTAATCGATGAGCTTTTTCGCGTCGGCTTTCTTGTCCGAGCGCGAATTGATGGCGGCGTACGCCGGCACCGCGACCGCGCCCTCGGCCGGAAACACGAAGGCGATCGGCTGCTTCTTGGCCATGGCCTCGTAGATGGAGAGGTCCTGCATCGGACCGAGCGTGCGCTCGCCCGCGATCACGGTCGAGACCATGGCGGGATGGCCGCTCGCGATCTGCGGCTTGTTGGCCGCGACCTTCTCGATGTAGCCCCAGCCGAAATTCTGCACCAGCGCGGAGACGACCGCCGCGCCAGTGCCGCTCACGCGTGGATTGGCCAGGGTGATCTTGTTGCGAAACCGCGTCTCGGTCAGCTCCTGCCAGCTCTTCGGCGGCGGCTGATTTTGGAAGGCCCTGACGTTGTACATCAGGAGCACATGGGTGACGAACGTTCCGATCCAGCGGCCCTGCGGGTCCTTGTACTTGTCGTCGATGAACTCGTGTCCGGCCGGCGCGTAGGATTCGAGCAGGCCGCGCGCGGCCAGCCGGCCGACCGCCGCCTGCTCCTGGATCCACATGGCGTCGGCGTCCGGATAGCCGCGGCCTTTGGTTTCGAGCTCGATCTTCTCGAGCACCGTCTCGGTGCCGGCCTGAAACACCTTGACCTGGATGTCGGGGTATTTCGCCTGGAAGCCCTTGACCAGGCTCTCGGTCAGGTTTCGCGGCACCGACGAATAGAACAGCAGCTCGGCGCCGAATGCGGGAACCGCGGCCGCACTCGCGGCGGCGAGCGCGGCGAGCGCGACCGCGCACCGCCGGCCTTGCCGAAGCGTCTTCCGATTCTCTTGCAACATCATCCATCTCCCTTCGGGATGATACCGAGGCACACGTCGAAACTCACCCGAACGCCGCGGCGGGCCGCACACCCGCAAAGAGCACCTGCGCAACGAGGGTCAGCAGCAGCATGACGACGCCGATCGCGCAGGTCACCTCGAACGACACGGCGCCCCACGCCGTGATCATCGCGAAGGCGGCGGTCTCGTGGAACGGGGTCGTCAGCAGGATCGACGCCCCCAGCTCGCGGAAGCACGGGATGAACACCAGGACGGTGGCGGTGACCATGCCGCTCCACACGAGCGGAATGGAAATTCGCACGAACGTCCGCGTCGGCGATGCGCCGAGGATGCGCGAGGCATCCTCGAGCGAGGAATCGATCTGCGAGAAGACCGCCGCGAGGGTGCGGATCGCGATCGGAAGGAACTTGATCAGATAGGCGAGGCCGATGATCCACAGCGTGCCGTACAGCACGAGCGGCGGCCGGATGAAGGCGAGGATGAGCCCGACCGCGATGACGACGCTCGGGATGCCGAACGGCAGCATCAGCAAGGCATCGAGCGCGCGCACCGATAGCCGGTCGCGCTGGCGGACCTCGATGAAGGCGATCACGCAGGCGAGCGCGGTCGCGACGAGCGCGGCGCCGAGCGAGGCGACGACGCTGTTGCCGAGACTGCGCAGGGTCAGGGGATCGTTGAAGATGAAGAGGTAGTTGTCGAGTGTGAGGTTGTCGAAGGAGAACGCGCCGCCCGCGGCCTTGCTCAGCGACGCATAGCCCAGCACGCTGTAGGGCAAAACAACCGCTATCACGACGAAGCCGAAGCCGACGAGGCACGCCGGCCAGCGCAGCCATCCGAAACGGAACGGCTCGGCCGGCCCCCACCGCCCCGTGACGGTCACGTATCGGCCGGAGCGCGACATCAGTTTTTGATAGAGCAACAGCCCGATCAGGGCGGGCCCCATGAGATAGAGCGAAACGCCGGCCGCGAGATCGAACCTCGCCGGGAAGCCGAGCAGGCCCTGGATCTCGGTCGGGACGACGCGGACGCCGAGAATGGCCGGCGCGCCGTAGAGCGAGAGCGTCGAGATGAAGGCGAGCAACGCGCCGGCGCCGATCGCGGGCGCGACCAGTGGCAGCGTGATGGTGAACACGATCTTCCACGGACGTCCGCCGAGAATGCGCGCCGCGTTTTCCAGGCTGCCGTCGAGGGTGCGCAGCGCCGAGGCGGTCGTCATGAAGACGAGCGGAACGGCTTCCAGGGTGGCGACGAAGACGTAGCCGGAGAACGAGAAGATATCGAATGGCGCTTCCTCGAGGCCGAAGAGCCGCATCAGCGCCATGTTCAAGACGCCGGCGTTCGGCCCGAGCAGCAGCACGTAGGCGAAGGCCTGCAGATACGAGGACGTGACGAACGAGCCGACGGTGAGCAGCGAGATCGTCCTGCGGAACGGCATATCGGTTCGCACCACCAGGAACGCGAGGGTGACGCCCACGATGGTGGCGTAGAGGCTGGTCGCCACCGAGGCTTCCAGCGTGTTGGTGAGCGCGCGGATGAGCCGGCGCTGCCCGAACACCGCGGTGAGAAAATCGAGGTTGAGCCTGCCGCTCTCGATCGAGGGCCCGGCAAAAAGCCAGGCGATCGGCAGCACGACGAGCGCCGCCGATACCAGGCACGTCGCCACAGCGATCGCACGGTGCGGTCTGACGAGCACGACGTCTCCGGGTTCACGGCCGCCCGCCGTTCTTACATCAAGGGCGGCGGGGCGTCGTGTCATGCGCATGATCCTGGCGCCATTTTCCAAAGGTTCCTCGGCTTTCATCGCGGGTCTCGCGCGCGCTCGTTGCGCTCGGCGGGACGACAGCGTTTGGTTGCCGCGAGCGGCGGCGTCCCTCGGCGAAGGGGGTGCAAACCGCATGCCACGTGTGCTCGTATCGCGACCGGGCGCGCGATCCCGCGGAGGCGGTGTCACCGATGAACGACAGGCTGGGCTGGCGGCTGAAGCTTGGGGTCCTGGTGCCGGCCTTCAACACCACGGTGCAGCCCGAGCTCGAGGCGATGCGCCCGGCCGGCGTCACCAATCACGTGGCGCGCATCGAGATCCCGGATTTCCCGCTCGCGTCGGACGACGACCAGGAAAAGGTCATCCGCAGCCTCGGCGACGATCTTTTTGGCGCGCTTCGCCGCGTCATGATCGCGCGGCCCGCCGCGGTCATTCTCGGCATCGCGATCCCGACCTTCTGGGGCGGCGTCGAAGGCGGACGCGAGCTGCTGCGCCGGCTGGAGGCGGCCGCCGGCGTTCCCTGCATCCTGGGAGCACAGGCGAGCGTCGAGGCGCTGCGGCGCTTTCCCGGCAAGACACGGCTCGGCGTGCTGACGCCGTACCAGCCCGTCGGCGACGCGCAGGTGAGCCGATATCTCGCGGAAGCCGGCTTCGCCCCGACGGCGCTCGTGTCCCTGCGGCGGCCCTCGAACCTCGAAATCGCGCACGCCGATCAGGCGATCCTGCGCGATGGACTCGACGAATTGGTGGGCCGCGGTTGCGACATCATTCTTCAGGTGGGGACGAACCTTGCCATGACGGATCTGGTCGAGGCCGAGTCGTCGCGCATCGGCATGCCGATCGTGGCGATCAACACGGCGCTCTACTGGATGGCGCTGCGCAAAATGAGCATCGAGGATCGCGTGCCGGGATTCGGTCCGCTGCTGGCGGAGCATTGAGAAACCTGATGCGCGCTCATGCGATCCTGCGGATTGTCGCGGCCACGGTGGCGTTGGCGGCAGCATCGGCTTCGGCGCAGGACGAATCCTACAAGGGCAAGACGATCACCCTCGTGGTCGGTTATTCGGCCGGCGGCGGCTACGACCAATATGCCCGCACGCTCGCCCGCCATTTCGGCCGGCACATCCCGGGCAACCCGAACATTCTGGTCCAGAACATGCCGGGCGCGGCGACGTTGACGTCGGTGCGCCATCTCGACGCCACGGCGCCGAAGGACGGCACCGTCATCGCGATGTTCGACCCGGGGCTGATCATCGGCTCGCTCGGCGCCGCCGAGACGGCGCGGGTGAGGTTCTCGGACTATCGGTGGATCGGCGCCATGCTGCGCGACATCCGCGTCTGCTATGCGTGGGGGGCGACCGGCATCAGGACCTGGCACGACATGATGGCGCGCCGCGAATTCCTCATCGGCACGACCGCGAAAGGCTCGAACGCCTATGTGAACGGCGCCATCCTGCGCAAGATCTTCAACGCGCCGGTCCGGCAGATCGCCGGCTATCCCGGCAGCAACGAGCAGCGCCTGGCGATCGAGCGCGGCGAGCTCGAGGGCGGCTGCGGATCGTGGAGCGCGATCCCGCAGGATTGGATCGCGGGGCACAAGATCAATCCGCTGGTCCGCTTTTCGCAGAAGCGCCCGAGCGACATGCCCGAGGGCGTGCCTTATGTCGGCGACCTCGCTACGACGCAGGCGCAGAAGGACCTGCTCGCCATCCTCAACTCCGCCGGAGAGCTGGCCCGGCCGCTGATCGTCGCCAAGACCGTTTCGGCCGCGCGCGTCGAGCTGCTGCGCGCCGCCTTCGCGGCAACGCTCAACGACGCGGCCTTCCTCGCCGACGCGCAGCGGCAGTCCCTGCCGCTCGACCCCGTGACCGGCGAAGAGGCGGAAAGAATCATGGCGGCGATCTATGCCGCCTCGCCCGAACTGGCCAAGCAGGTCAAGAATGTGCTCGAATAGCCGAATGCCCGGAGGGCTTAGATGAACGACTTCCGCAGCTTCACGCGCTCGAGGCGCGTCCCGGCGAACGCGATGGAGCCGGCGATCGATCCGGCCGGCTGGACCGCGCAGAGCTTGGGCGGCGTCGACGATTTCAGCTACGTCATCACCGACCGCGACGCCGACGAGCTCGTCGCCGGCATCGCCGCGTTCCGCCGGCATGGCGTGCCCGTCGAAGACGTCGGGCGCGACAATTTTCCGCTGCATCGCTTCGCGGACGTGCTCGCCGACGTGCGGCGCGAGCTGATCGACGGCCGCGGCATCGTCATGCTGCGCAACTTTCCGCTCACGCGACTCAACCGCGAAGACGTGGCGATCGCCTATCTCGGCCTCGGCTCCTATCTCGGCAAGACCATGTCGCAGAACAAGCACGGGCACATTCTCGGCCACGTCAAGGATCTGGGCGGCGACTATGCGGATACCAACACGCGCGGCTACATGACGCACGCCGAGATGCGCTTCCACTCCGATGCGTGCGACTACGTCGGACTGCTTTGCCTTGCCGCGGCGAAGCACGGCGGCGAAAGCCGCGTGGCGAGCTCGATCACGGTCTACAACCGCATGCTGGACGAACGGCCGGACCTCGCCAAAGAACTTTGCAACGATCTCTATCGCTCGCGCAGCGGCGAGGCCAACCCCGGCGAGGCGCCGTGGATCAAGCACCCGATCTTCTGCTTCGCCGATGGCACGTTCAGCGCGCTCGGTCTCGGCGCCGCGGTGGACAAGGCGCAAAAGCTTCCGGGCGTGCCGCCGTTCACGCCGGCGCAAAAGGAGGCGATCGCGCGCTATCGCACCACGGTGGAAGCGTGCGCCGTGGATATGGATTTGCGGCCGGGCGACATCCAGTTCCTCAACAATTTCGTCACGCTGCACACGCGGCGCGAATACGAGGACTGGCCGGAGCCCGAGCGCAAGCGGCACCTGCTGCGCCTGTGGCTGAGCGATCCGTCGAGCCGCCCCCTGCCGAAGGACCTGCGCGAAGGCCGCCAAGGCCGCGGCGTGCTGCTCGAGGGGGTGAAGTTGATCGCGCCGCTCGATGTCGATGAGGCCGCGTTGGCGTAGCCGCCGGCGGGCGGAGGTGAGCTGAATTCGCGCGGCTGCCATCGAAGGTGCTGTGGGACTTGAGTCTGGAGGTCGGCGCCGGTGCGCCATCCGCGAAGCGTAAATGGGACTTGCGTAATTCGAGGTATTGCGGATGTCGGCGTTATCGTTCGAGCCGGGCGGCTACCGCTTCGTCGAGGGGGTCTTTCAATACTCGGCCGGCGTCGCCGCCCAGACGGGTCATGCCATCGTGCGCGTGCAATTCCGCCAGCCGCTCCCGCTCGCGGCGGGCTTCGCGCAGATCGAGCAGATCATCCGCGCGGCCGGCCGGCCGCTCACCGCGTTCTGCGCCTGCGACGCTCGCCCGCGCCGTTCACCGAAAGCGGCTTCGCGGCCTTCAACAAAATATATGTCGGCACCCTCGAGCGCTGGAAGATTTTTGACGGCAAGACCAATCCGGTGGCGCGCAGCAATGTCTGCCCCGCGATCGATCCGCCAGCCGAGCCGTCGTTTCACGCCTTCAGCTACACCGAGACGGCGCTAGAGGCGGCGCCCTCCTTCGTCATCGCCGGCAGCGGCGAGGTGCCGGAAGGCCGCGGGAATTATTGCGACCACATCGTGCGGCTCGGCGACGTGACACCTGCGGGCCTGCGCGAAAAGGCGCGCTTCGTGCTCGGCGAGATGGAGCGGCGCATGGCGGCCCTCGGGTTCGGCTGGCGCGACACGACGGCGACCCAGCTCTACACCGTGCATGACATCTATCCGTTTTTGGCAGACGAGATCGTCCGACGCGGGGCTGCGCGCTCGGGTTTGACGTGGCACTACGACCGGCCGCCGGTGGTCGACCTCGAATACGAGATGGATTGCCGGGGCGTCAGCGTCGAGCGGGTGGCATGAAGGCCAGGAATTTTCGCTACATCAGGCCGAGTTCTCTCGCCGACGCGCTGCGGATTCTGTCCGACGCCGGAGGCGAAGCGGTGCCGGTCGCCGGCGGCCAGAGCCTGCTCGCCGGCCTCAACATGCGGCTGTCCGCGCCGAGGCTGCTGGTGGATATCGGTAATCTCGGCGAGCTCGCCGGAGCGCGTCCTCGATGCGCTTGCGCGAGCGCGCGCCGCGGCGCGGTGATGCCTGCGCTCGAACATGCAGGTCGCCTGGCACCGTCCCCTTCGTTCGCCGGGCATTGATCTGAATCAACCTCAAGCGCCAGCCGCAGGTCATACGATTTGCGCCAAATCAAAGCGCCTCCGCTGGCCCCTGGCTTAATCGCGGAATTCGCTTCGGCCGCAAGGCCGCTGGGCACGAAAGATCAATGGCCCGCAGTCAGCCGCCTACCTCATCACTTCCTGTCGTCGTCATCGTCGATGACGACGAGGCGGTGCTCGGTTCGCTGAAATTGGCCTTCGAAATCGAAGGTTTCGCGGTGCGCGCCTATTCGACCTGGAATGAGGTGTTCGACGATGCCGGCTTCGCCAACTGCACGTGCTTGATCATCGATCACAAAGTGCCGGGGCTCGATGGATTGGGACTGATTGCGGCGCTGAGAACCGGGCGCATCGCGGCGCCCGTGGTGTTGATCACCAACCAGCCGACCAGGGGTTTGCGCGAACGCGCCGCAAAGGCGGGCGTTCCGATCGTGGAGAAGCCACTGCTGGCCAAGAAGCTGCTCGAACGGGTCCGGGACGCCATCGCGTGCCCGTCGAGAATGCATTGAGGCCGGCACCGGATCCGAGTTGCCAATCAGCGACGCGCGTCAACGCCAGGTCAGTGTGAGGCCGATATCGCCCGGCATGCCGCCCGGGAAATCGACGATCTGGACCCTGAGCTTGTAACCGCGCGGACGCAGATGCTTCTCCCAGAAGTCATAGAGCTCCTTCGGCAATCCAGTCAGCGTCTTTTCCCAGCCGGGCTCCGCCTGATTGATGGCGCGTCCATGGTCGGTGCAGAGCTTGCTGGGAAAGCGTCCGACGAAGACTTCGGTGAGCCCATTTCCCGCCGCGCGCTGGATGATCGCCGCGGCGCGCTTCATCCGCTCCTCGTCCGAAACTCCGGAGGGCTTCGCGAATTGGTCCAACAGCGCTTTCTTTTCGGCCTCTTCCGCCGCCATCTTGCGCGCGGATGCCGCGGCCTTCTCGGCTTCGGCCATTGCGAGCTTCTTCTGCAGGTCCTTTGCGCTGGGCAGCAGGTCGTCGATCGTCGTCGTCATGGGTCGCTCCATTGCTGGGGCTGCGTTCGAGCGGTCGCATCGCCGCGCGTCAGTATCCGGCGCGGAAGCGTTCTTCGGTTTGCGCTAGATCAAAACGAATTTTCCGCGCTGCGATAGAGCGTGCGAGGGGGCAAAGGGAGCTACCCGATGTCGTCCACCCCTCAGTACCGGCAATCGAGCGCCGTCGCGCAAAGTCTCGGGCTGTTCGCGCCGGCGGCCGAGTACATGGTCGACGCCGCGCAGCGCAGCATCCTGTTCTGGGACGTCATGCGCCAGCGCGGCAATCAATACCGCGAGCACATGGCCAAAACGGCGCCGCATGTGCTCGAGTTCGAGGTGGAGCGTGTCATGGACGGCCGCACCCTCGAGCGGCCGGTCAACTACGGCCTCGTGCGCATCGTGCCGCCGAAGGGCGTCGAGATCGATCCGAACCGCCGTCCCTTCGTGATCGTCGATCCGCGCGCGGGGCACGGGCCCGGCATCGGCGGCTTCAAGGCGGACAGCGAGATCGGCGTCGCGCTCAAGGCCGGACATCCCTGCTATTTCATCGGCTTCCTTCCCGACCCCATGCCGGGCCAGACCATCGAGGACATCGCGCGCGCCGAAGCCCTCTTCCTCGAGCGGGTGATCGCGCTCCATCCCAACGCCGACGGCAGGCCGTGCGTGATCGGAAACTGCCAGGCCGGATGGGCCGTCATGATCCTGGCGGCGATGCGGCCCGAGCTGTTCGGCCCCATGATCATCGCCGGATCGCCGCTCTCATATTGGGCCGGGGTGCGCGGCGCGAATCCCATGCGCTACAGCGGCGGCCTTCTGGGCGGCAGCTGGCTCGCGGCGTTTGCGAGCGATCTGGGTCACGGCAAGTTCGACGGCGCCGCGCTGGTGCAGAATTTCGAGAACCTCAATCCGTCCAATACGCTCTGGAGCAAGCAGTACAATCTCTATTCCAAGATCGACACCGAGGCGCCGCGCTATCTCGGCTTCGAGCGCTGGTGGGGCGGGCATGTCAACCTCAACGCCGAGGAGATCCAGTTCATCGTCGACGAATTGTTCGTCGGCAACAATCTGGCGGCCGGCCGCGTCGAGCTTTCCGACGGAACCGCCATCGACCTCCGTAACATCCGCTCGCCGATCGTGATTTTCTGCTCGAAAGGCGACAACATCACGCCGCCGCAGCAGGCGCTCGGGTGGCTTCTCGATCTCTACGACGACGTCAATGAGATTCGCTCCTACGGTCAGACCATCGTCTATACGGTGCATGAATCCATCGGGCATCTCGGAATCTTCGTCTCGGGCGGCGTGGCGCGCAAGGAACACGGCGAATTTTCGAGCAACATCGACATGATCGACGTCCTGCCGCCCGGCCTCTACGAAGCAGTGCTGGAAGCGAAGACCGAAAAGACCGCGAATGCCGACCTCGTCATCGGCGACTGGGTGATGCGCTGCGAAGCGAGAACGCTCGACGACATCCGCGCGCTCGGCGGAAACGATGCGGCCGACGAGCGCCGCTTCGCGACTGCGGCGCGGGTTTCCGACATGAATCTGGCGGTCTACCGGGCGTTCATGCAGCCTGCGATACGCGCCATGTTTCCGGCCGCGACCGCCGAAGCGATGAAGAATCTGCACCCGTTGCGGCTTCAGTACGCGCTCTTCTCGGATGCCAATCCGCTGATGGCGCCCGTGAAAGCAATGGCCGAACAGCTTCGCAAGGACCGCGCGCAAGCGCCGGCCGACAATCCGTTCCTGGCGTTTCAGGAGATCGTGTCCCGGCAGATCGAGGCCGGTCTCGACGCCTGGCGCGACATGCGCGACTCATTCGGCGAGCGCATGTTCCTGTCGCTCTACGGCTCGCCGCTGCTGCAGGCGGCCGTCGGCCTCGATCCAACCGAAACGCGCCCGCTGCGACGGGCGGGCAAGAGCCCGCTGCATCGAGCGCTGGTCGAGAAGCGGATCGGGGAGCTCAAGGCCCAGATGGGCGCGGGCGGACTGCGCGAAGGGTTGGTACGTGCCATGCTCTATGCCGGCGTAGCGCGGGCAGCCATCGACGAGCGCGGGATCGAGGCCCTGCGCCGCATGCGCGCCGTTCACGATGGCGCGCGAAAGATGACCCTGGCGGAATTCAAGGCCATGGTGCGCGAGCAGTTCTTCATGCTGTTGATCGACCAGAAGGCAGCGCTCGCCGCTCTTCCGTCCATGCTGCCGCCGGATCCGGACGCACGCCGCGCGGTGCTCGCCATGGTGCGCGAGCTGCTGAGCGCGCGCGGCGAGATTGCCGGCGCGGTGGCGGACCGGCTGCGGGAAGTTGCCGAGCTCCTCGGCGTCGGGGCCGAAGCGGTTGCCGACGCCACGGTGGTCAACCTGCCCTCCAAGATCGAGGGAACGAAGGCATCATAACCACCTCAGCGGCCTCCTTTACCCTCACCCTCGCGGCCGAGCAGGCTGACGAGGGTCACGGCACGATCGAGTCCGCCCAGCTTCTCGCTCAGGTCTTCGGCCCGCAGCAGATCGCGCACGCGACCGCGCGCGCCGACGATGCGCAGCTCGATTCCGCGCCGCCGCAGCTCGTCGTGCAGGTCATGCAACATGCGCGAGCCGGCGAGATCGAGGTAAGGCGACGCCGACAGGTCGCAGACCACGAGGCGAACTGCGCCCGTCGCGCGAAGGCGCTGCAGGACGGTCTCCAATACGGCGTCCGCGTTCACGTAGACGAGCGAGACTTCGGGACGGAAGGCGACCACGCCCGCGAGCGGCTCGTTCTCGGGATGACGCGCCGTGTCGGAGAAGGTGTCGGTCCCCGGAATGCGGCCGAGAAAGGCCACGTGCGGACGTGACGCGCGCGCGAGCAGCAGCAGGATCGACGCGAGCGCGGCGCACAGGATGCCGTGGAGGATGCCCAGAAGCAGCACGGCGACGAGCGCGATCGCGGCGGCGTAAAAATCGATCCGGCTCACGCGCCACATGCGCCAGAGCGCCGGGATATCCACCAGTCCCGCGACCGCGGTCAGCACCACGGCGGCGAGCACCGCCTTCGGCAGGTCGTCCAGCAGTCCGGTGAGGAAAACGAGGCACAACGCGAGCGTGACCGAGGCGAACACGAGCGAGAGCGGGCTGCGCGCGCCCGCCTTGTCATTCACCGCGGATTGCGACAGCCCGCCGGCCACCGGATAGCCGTGGCCGAGCGCCGCCGCGAGGTTCGCCGCGCCGATGCCGAGCAGTTCCCGACGCGAATCGAGCGCGTAGCGGTGCTTCGTCGCGAAAGTGCGGGCCGCGGAGACGCCTTCGATGTAAGCGAGCAGCAGGCAGCCGGCGGCGAGCGGAAGGATTCCCTCCACGTCGCGCAACCGCAACGCCGGTCCTGACAGGGTCGGCAGTCCGGCCGGAATCTCGCCCGTGGTCGGGACGCCGAGCGCCGGCAGGCCGAGCATCGATGCGGCGGCGATCGACAACGCAACGACGCCGAGCGCAACCGGCCGTCCCGGCAACCAACGCTCGCCGAGCATCAGCAGCGCGATGGCGGCGATGCCGATGGCGAGCACGAGAAAGCGAGTGTCGCCGAGATGCCCGACGAGCACGAAGGTGCGGTCGAAGAAGTTATGCCCGCCGCCTGCCACGCCGAACAGGCTCGGCAGCTGAGTCATCGCGATGGTGAGGCCGGCGCCCGCCTTGAAGCCGACCAGGATGCTGTCGCTGATCAGCTTGACGAGCACGCTCAGCCGCAACGCCCACGCGAGCAGGCACAGCCCTGCCACGGTGAAGGCCGCGAGGCTCGCGATCTGCACGTAGCGCTGCGCGTCCCCTGCGGCCATCGCCCCGACGGTGCCGGCGATCATCAAGGAGATCGCGGACGTCGGGCCGATCGCCAGCTGGCGGGACGACCCGAGCAGGGCGTAGCCGAGACCGCCCAGCAGATAGCCGTAAATGCCGACCTGCGGCGGCAGGCCGGCCAGACCCGCATAGGCGAGGGAGACCGGGATTGCATAGGCGGCAAGCGTCACGCCGGCGACGACGTCGTGCGGCAACCACGCAACCTGGTATTCGGCCAGCCAACGGATCGGCAGGACATGCCAACGCCTTGCGGGTTCACTCCGGCGATCCGTCAGCTCCGTCATGCATCGCGCCTCGCTGCGGTTCGGTTATGGCGACTTCGGGCGCGGATCCGATTGAGCAAGCCATGTCATATCCAGGACCCGCTTTGCCATCTCCTGGTCGATGTGCGAGCTGATCTGGTTGCGGAACGCGTAGCGGAGCATCTGAAATTCATACTTGCATCCCTCGGCGCGCGACTTGGGCAGGTATTCTTTCGCGGTGAGATCCGCGAACAACGTCTGATTGGAGCCGTAGGCGATGCAGAGCAGGTTGTAGAAGCGCGCCTCGGGCGAGCCGTGATCGCTCGAGAAGATCAGCAGCGGCACCGTTACGTTCGGCTTGTCCTTGTAGCCCTTGACGAATTCGCTGTACGCATAGGCGGCCCCTCCGATCAGCCTGCGCGCCTGATCCTTGCCGAACTGCAACATGATGTATGCGGCAAACGAATCGGCGGCGTCTTCCTCGCGCCCGAACACGGGCACGTCGTAGAGGTCGAACGTCGCGTGGCCGACCTCGTGCAGAGCGGCGTAAAAGAATTGTCCGACGACCGCGTCGGCCGGAGAGACCCCTGCCGCGGTCGTCTCCTTCGGCATTTTGTCCATGATCTCCTGGAGAAATTCGTAGCAGAGGCTGACGATCGGCTGCCTGCCTTGGCGCTCGTACCAGGCGTTCGGGACGCCGTCGCATCCGGTCGTCTTGATCGTCACGTCGAGAGGCAGGCGGAACGGGCTGAGTATCTGCTGCAAAGCCTCGAGCGCTCGGCGCTCCTTTACCATCTCATAGATCTTCTGATGCTCGGGGTTCTTCGGCGGCACATATTCGATGCGAATACGGCTCGCCCGCTCATCATCCACGTCCACGGTGTTGCCGTGACGCGCCGACGCATCGGTGATCGGGAGCCGGGGCGTCTCCACGATGTAGAGTGCTCCACCCGAGCGGAAGACGATTGCGCTCGCGCCGAGCCTGCGAGCGCCCAGCTTGTCGATCTGTTTCGAGACGTCGCCCTTTGCCCGGCCCGGCACGACCGTGAACGTCCTCGCGTCGATGAAAATGCTGTCATTGTTGGCGATCGGCTGAGGCGCGCCCGGCGTTTGCGCGGCCGCCGTGTTCCAGCAACATGCCGCGAGCGCGACGCCCGCCGCGACGCCGATTGTCGTTCCGCGCCAATAACGAGTCATCGGACCCTCCAACTTTTTTCCGAGGAATACCGAGCGGTTCGTGCTCCACGTCGCAGGGCGAGGGCGGATTTCCGCCCTCGCCCGCTCATCGGCGCGCGCCGTCACTTCGCGAGGTTCGTGGTCCAGCCTTCCTCGAAGGCTTTCTTCAGCCGGTAGTACGCATATTCCGGGTCGTTGATGTAGATCCGCTGGCGGCCGCCGTCGGCGTCGGACGCCGCCGCCGGCCGTTCGATGTCGGCGTCGCGCAGCCCCAAGGCCCGCTGCCGTTCGACGTCGGCGTCGCGCAGCCCCAAGGCCCGCTGTCGCTCGATGTCGGCGTCGCGCAAGCCAAGGGCGCGTTGCCGTTCGACGTCGGCGTCGCGCAGCCCCAAGGCCCGCTGCCGTTCGACGTCGGCGTCGCGCAGCCCCAAGGCCCGCTGTCGCTCGATGTCGGCGTCGCGCAAGCCAAGGGCGCGTTGCCGTTCGACGTCGGCATCACGCAGCCCCAGCGGGCGCTGGCGATCGACGTCGGCGTCACGAAGGCCCAACGGCCGTTGCCGCTCGACATCGACTTCGGCACGCAGCCCCAAGGCCCGCTGCCGTTCGATGTCGGTGTCGCGCAGTCCCAGCGGGCGCTGGCGATCGACGTCGGCATCGCGAAGGCCCAACGGCCGTTGCCGCTCGACGTCATCATCGCGCAATCCCAACGGCCGCTGCCGCTCCGTATCGGCATCGGCCAGGAAGAACGGAATACGCGTCGAGGCGTCAGCGATGAAGAGCTTGTCGTCGGAGCGGAAGATGATCGCGCCGGCGCCCAGCTCCCTGGCGGCCAATTTTCTGACATCGGTCGCGGCATCACCCTTGGACCTGCCGGTGATGACGTTGAAGGTCTTTCCGTCGATGAAGATGCTGTCGTTTTTCGCGATACTGCCAATCACGCCTTGCGCCTGCGCCATGGCGGCTATCGAGACGCTCGAAGCAAGGGCAACCGCAAACGCGCCCAGCCGATATTTGGTATTCAACATTGCAGAGGCCCTCCGGTTTGTGTGTCCACGACTTCCCCTGGGATGCACCCCTGCTGGCAATTAGCTACTACCGGGCAGGATCATTGTTGATCCAAATCAATTGCCAGAAGGATTGCTTCGGGATTTTTAGCCGCCAACTCATCCGGCATGATGCTAGTCGGTGCTGAACGGACCGACCGACACGGTGCCTCGCTCGTCCGGAGGCAGCGTGCTCGCAGCCATCTGCAGGTTCCGGGCCTCGTCTTCGAGACCCATCCAGCGCAGCTTGCGTATCAATTTGGCGATGTCATCGGATGACCGCTGCGGCGTGGCGAGGGGTTCTTGTCCTTTCGGCGTTTCCATGGACGTCTTCCCTTTCGCATTTTTCGTTTCAGGTGCTTCCGCCGCTGTTGCCCCATCCCTTCGTGAGCGTGCGAGTGACCTTGCCCATGATCTCCTGGCATTCGTCCGCCAATTGTCGTCCGTCGCCCGCGGCCATCTTGATACGCTGTGCCATGGATTCCTGATATGCGCTCATCGCCTCGGGAAGCGATCGCGTCGCCGTCAATTTCGCAGCGAGATCCGACCACAGCTCGACTTCCGCCTGCACGCGGCCAAGCCAGGCGCGATTGGCCTGCTCGTACGCGGCGAGAAGCTCCTTCTGCATATTGAGCGCCGCCTCGGTCTGCTCCTTGCCGAATTCGAACGGCGGCATCGGCGCCTTATCGCCTGCCGAACGTGCGGTGTCTTCCGATTTCGTCGCCATGGGGTTCGCCTCCCGTCACAACCACCCGGCGGGATGGTATTGCGCGCTTCGCTCGCGCTATTTGACCTGGATCAAAAAAGGCGGAACGGCCCGACGCGTCGTCGGCGCTCGCGACCGCCCTGCCGGACGCAAGCTACAAGGCCATCTCCGGAATCTTGTCCGGCATCGCAAGCTCCGCCTCGGTGGCGGCAACCACCTGCGCGGGCGATACCCCCGGTGCGGTTTCGAGCAGGGTGGCGCGACCGTCCGGAAATCCGATCACCGCCATCTCGCTTACGACCAGGTCGACGGGCCTCACCGACGTCAGCGGCAGGCCGCATTTCTCGACGATCTTCGGCTTGCCCTTGGCCGTGTGCTGCATCGCAACGATGACGCGCTTGGCGCCGCTCACCAAGTCCATCGCGCCGCCCATTCCCGGCACCATCTTGCCCGGGATCATCCAGTTGGCGAGCCGCCCCTGCGCGTCGACCTGCAGGCCGCCCAGGACCGTCATGTCGACATGACCGCCGCGGATCAATGCGAACGACATGGCGCTGTCGAACGTGCAGGCGCCCGGCAGCGCGCTGACCGGCCGGCCGCCGGCGTCGGTCAGCAACGGCTGCGCCATGCCCTCTTCGGGGATCGGTCCGGTGCCGATCAAGCCGTTCTCGGATTGGAAGAATACATTGACGCCATCCGGGACGTAGTTCGCGACCAGCGTCGGAATGCCGATGCCGAGATTGACCAGCATTCCCGAGCGCAGCTCCTGCGCGATGCGTTTGGCGATGATGGATTGAGCGTCCATTGTCTTCATCCGTTGGTGACGAGGTAGTCGACGAGCGGAGCGGGCGTCGTGACGTGGTCGGGCGAGATGACGCCGACCGGCACGACGTGCTCCGCGGTCACGATGACGGTGTCCGCCGCCATCGCGATGACCGGGTTGAAGTTACGGGCGGTCAGCGCATAGGAGAGGTTACCCAGATAGTCGGCCAGGAAGGCGTGCACCAGCGCAAAATCCGCGCGCAAGGCCGTCTCGAGGAGGTAGCTCTTCCCGTTCACATCGATCCGCTGCTTGTCGGTCTCGACCACCGTGCCGACGCCGGTCGGGGTGAGCACGCCGCCGAGCCCGCAGCCGCCCGCGCGGATACGCTCGATGAGTGTCCCTTGCGGCACCAGATCGACCGCCATCTTTCCCTCGATCATCTGCTTTTGCGTCTCGGGATTGAGGCCGATATGGCTGGCGATCGTCTTGCCGACGAGCTCGGCGCTGACGAGCTTGCCGATTCCCTTGCCGGGCACCGCCGTATCGTTGGCGACGACGACGAGATTGCGCTTGCGCTGACGCACGAGCTCGTCGATGAGCCGCTCGGGCGTTCCCACGCCCATGAAACCGCCGATCATGATACTGGCGCCATCCGGGATCATGGCGACGGCGTTTTCGAGCGAAATCGTGCGCATGACCGAATGCTCCGGCCGCTACTGTGCGGTCCACCCGCCGTCGACCGGCAGGGCGATGCCGCGGATCTGCGCCGCCGCCTCCGAGCACAGAAAGGCGGCAACCGCTCCGATCTGCTCGGGCGTAGCGAATTCGAGCGAAGGCTGTTTCTCGCCGAGCAGCTTCATTCTCGCGGCGTCGGGCGTGAGCTTCTCGCGGGCGGCCAGATCATCGATCTGCCGCTTCACGAGCGGCGTGAGCACCCAGCCGGGACAGATGGCGTTGCAGGTGACGCCGGTGGTCGCGGTTTCGAGTGCCACCACCTTCGTCACTCCCATGATGCCGTGCTTTGCCGCCACGTAGGCCGCCTTGTGAACGGACGCGACCAGCCCGTGCGCGGAAGCGACGTTGATGATGCGCCCCCAGTTGCGGCCGAGCATCTGCGCGAGCGACGCCCGGATCGCGTGAAACGCCGCCGAGAGGTTGATCGCAATCACCGCGTCCCAGCGCTCGACCGGGAACTCGTGCACCGGCGCCGTGTGCTGGATGCCCGCGTTGTTCACCAGGATGTGCACGCCGCCGAGCTCGCGGGTCGCCTGCTCGATCATGCCGTCGATCTGCGCGGGCTTGCTCATGTCGGCCGCGCTGTAGGCGACGCGCACGCCATAGTCGGAACCGAACTGCTTGCGCACCCGCTCGATTTCCGTGGCATCGCCAAATCCGTTGAGCAGGACATTGGCGCCGCTCGCGGCGAGCGCGCTGGCGATCCCGAGGCCGATGCCGCTGGTCGAACCGGTCACGACGGCGGTCTTGCCCTTCAACACGACGTCTCGGGCGAGGCATTGATTTGAATCAACGCCGTGTCTCGCCGGAACGTCGCCACGCGGCTCCCAAAGAGAGCCGAACCGCGCGAGCCAAGTTGATCCAGGTCAATGCGCGCCGAGGTGGCCGCGCAAGATTTGACCACCGATGGGGCGCAGAAGGCGGGGGTCTTTTGCAGGGAGACACGCCATGGAAGGCACGGCCGCACTACCCAAGAACCTCAAGGACGAGCGCTGCTGGCGCGATTTCATGCCGGGTCGCTGGCGCACCGCGATCGATGTGCGCGATTTCATCATCAGCAATGCCACGCCTTACGGGGGCGACGAGAAATTCCTGGTCGGCCCGTCGAAGCGCACGCAAGCCGTGTGGGAGAAGCTCCAGCCCTATTTCACGGAGGAGCGGAAGAAAGGCGTGCTCGCCGTCGATGCCAAGACGCCGTCGACGCTGCTCGCCCACAAGGCCGGCTATATCGACCGCGACAACGAGGTGATCGTCGGGTTGCAGACCGACCAGCCGTTCAAGCGCGCCATTTTCCCATACGGCGGCCTGCGCATGGTGGAGGCGGGCCTCAAGGCCGCAGGCTTCGACGCCGATCCGCAGGTCCACGAAGCCTTCACCAAATATCGCAAGAGCCACAACGACGGCGTGTTCGACGCCTACACGCCGGAGATCATGCGCTGCCGGAAGTCCGGCATCATCACCGGCCTGCCGGACGCCTACGGCCGCGGCCGCATCATCGGCGATTACCGGCGCGTCGCGCTCTACGGCGTCGATCGCCTGATCGAGTCAAAGCGGGCGGAGCGCGCCCAAGTCGACGACATGTGGCCGACCGACGAGGTGATCCGAATCCGCGAGGAACTGGCCGACCAGCTCCGCGCGCTGGAGGATCTGGCGGCCATGGGCAAGCTCTACGAATGCGACCTCCGGCGACCGGCATCGGACGCGCATGAGGCGGTGCAATGGACCTACTTGGCCTATCTGGGCGCCGTGAAGGAGGCGAACGGCGCGGCGATGTCGATCGGCCGCATCTCGAGCTTCCTCGACGTCTACATCGAGCGCGACCTGAAGGAAGGCACATTGGACGAGTCGGGCGCGCAGGAGCTGTGGGATCAGCTCGTGCAGAAGCTCCGCATCGTGCGCTTCCTCCGCACCCCGGATTATGACGCCCTGTTCAGCGGCGATCCGTACTGGGCGACCGAATGCGTCGGTGGGATGGATTTGAGCGGGCGGCCGCTGGTGACCAAGAGCAGCTATCGCATGCTGCATACGCTCACCAATCTCGGTCCGGCGCCCGAGCCGAACATCACGGTCCTGTGGTCGCAGCAACTGCCGCCCGCCTTCAAGCGCTACTGCGTCAAGGTCAGCAAGGACACTTCGTCGCTTCAGTACGAGAACGACGACCTGATGCGCCCCCATTGGGGCGACGACTACGGCATAGCCTGCTGCGTGTCCGCGATGCGGCTCGGCAAGCAGATGCAGTTCTTCGGCGCGCGCGTCAATCTCGCGAAGGCGCTGCTCTACGCCATCAACGGCGGTCGCGACGAGATATCGGGCGACCAGATCGCGCCGGCGACGCCGCCGGTGACCGGAGACGTGCTCGACTACGACGACGTGCTGGAGAAGTTCGACCGCACGATGGAGTGGCTCGCGCGCACCTACGTGCATGCGATGAACTGCATCCACTACATGCACGACAAATACTTCTACGAACGCCTCGAAATGGCGCTGCATGACCGCGACATCCTCCGCACCATGGCGTTCGGCATCGCAGGCCTGTCCGTCGTGGCCGACGGTCTCTCCGCGATCAAATACGGCAAGATCGAGGTCGTGCGCGACAACACCGGCCTCGTGACCGACTACCGCAACCTGAGCAAGGGCCCAATTCCGCAATACGGCAACAACGATGACCGGGTCGACACCATCGCAGCCGATCTCGTCACGCGTTTCATGGGGAAGATCCGCAAGCACCCGACCTATCGCAACGCGACCCATACCCAGAGCGTGCTGACGATCACGTCGAACGTGGTCTACGGCAAGCACACCGGCAACACGCCGGACGGCCGGCGCAAAGGCGAGCCGTTCGGGCCGGGCGCCAATCCGATGCACGGGCGCGACAGCCATGGCTGGCTGGCGTCGTGCCTCTCGGTCGCGAAGCTCCCCTACCACGATTCGCTGGACGGCATCAGCTACACGGTGTCAGTCGCTCCGCAGAAGGCGCACCTCTCCGACACTGAACTGGTCGAGGGCGCCGTCAAGGCCTTCGACGTGTATTTCGGCCAGGGCGGTTTTCACATGAACCTGAACGTCATCGACAAGGAGAAGCTCGAGGACGCGATGAAGAATCCGGACAAGTATCCGCAGCTCACGATCAGAGTGTCGGGCTACGCGGTGAACTTCGTCCGCCTGACACCGGAGCAGCAGCGCGACGTGATCAGCCGTACGTTCCACGGCCAGATCTGAGGACCGCCGCCGTGTCGCAACTCGGCAACCTCGAGGCGGGCAGCCGGCACGTCCTGCGTGTCGGCCTCTCGCCCGACGCGCCGGACGAGGACCAGTTTGAAGACGACTCGAAGGGCGCGTACGGGTACGTGCATTCCTACGAGACATCCTCCCGCTACGACGGACCGGGCGTGCGGGCGGTCCTGTTCCTGTCAGGCTGCCTGCTGCGCTGCTCGTATTGCCACAATCCCGATACCTGGCACCTCAAGGACGGCACCTACGTTTCGGCGCAACATGTCATCGACCGGCTGCGCAGCTTCGCTCCCGCGCTGCGCAAGCTCGACGGCGGCCTGACCATTTCTGGCGGCGAGCCGATGGTGCAGATCGACTTCACCCGGCGGATACTCGCCGCGGCACAGGACATGGGGCTTCACACCGCGATCGAAACGTCGGGCTTTCTCGGCCACAAGGCCGACGAAAAGTTTCTGTCCTGCGTCGATCTCGTCCTGCTCGATATCAAGAGCTCGGATCCGGAAACCTATCGGATCGCCACCGGCCGCGAGCTGGCGCCGACGCTGCGTTTCGCCGAGAAGCTGGCATCCATCGGCAAGCCCGTGTGGGTGCGCTTCACGCTGGTGCCGGGCCTCACCGACGACCCCGCAAACGTCGAAGGCATCGGGCGCTTGGTGGCGCCGATGAAGAACGTCCAGTGGGTCGAGGTGCAGCCGTTCCACCAGATGGGCGCCTTCAAGTGGAAGGCGATGGGCATCCCCTACAAGCATGCGGACGCGCGGGCGGCGACCCAGGATCTCGTCAATCGGGTGCTCGACCAGCTCCGCGCCACCGGCTGCAACGTACGTTGATCGCTGAAAAGGGAGTTATGCAATGTTGGACCTCGCGCGCGACATCCTCGGCAGCCAGCCGATCCTTTGCATCTTCCTCGCGATCGGTCTCGGCTACCTGGTCGGCCAGATCAACATCTTCGGTTTTTCGCTCGGCGTCGGGGCCGTTCTGTTCGTCGGCCTCGCGATCGGCGCGATCGCTCCGAAAGCGGCAGTCACGGGGCCGATCGGTCTCATCGGCCTCATCATGTTCCTTTACGGCATCGGAATTCTCTACGGGAAGGAATTCTTCGAGGGGATGACCGGCGCGGCGGGACGCAAGTACAACCTGCTGGCCTTCGTCGGAGTGATCGCCGGATTGTTGGTCGCGCTCGGTGTCGGCCACCTCTTCGGAGTCACCATCGGGCAGACTCTCGGCTTGTACGCCGGCTCCATGACGAGCACCGCGACGCTGCAGGCTGCGCTCGACGTGATGCGCAACAGCGACCCCTCGGTCGGTTATTCGGTGGCGTATCCCTTCGGCGTCATCGGTCCGATTCTCTGCATCTATTTCATCACCCAAGTAGTGAGGCCGAAGTTTCCACCCAAGGTGCAGCGCTTCCACATGGGCGAGGTCACGCTCAGTCAGGCCTACGCCGGACGCACGCTCGACGAGATGATCGAGACGCTGCCGGAGGGCGTGCAGGTTTCGATCGTCCGCAAGGAGAGCCAGAACATCGTGCCGGCGCCCGACCTGGTCTTGAATGCGGGCGACTCGGTCCTGATCGTCGCCGACCGGCAGGAGGCGATTGCCGAAGCCACAAGGAAGCTCGGCCAGCCGGACCAGGGCCGCATCGCCAAGGACCGTTCCGCCCTCAACTACATCCGGGTGTTCGTCTCCAAGGCCGCGCTCGTCGGCGTGCCGCTGGGCCAGCTGCCGCTTCCGGCCGGCGTTCCGCTCCAGTTCCTGCACCTGCGGCGCTACGACATGGATATCGTGCCACGGCCCGACCTGACGCTGGAAATCGGCGATCGCGTCGGCCTCATCGTGCCGCCCGATCGGCAGGAAGAGGTGCGCCGGCATTTCGGCGACAGCGTGAAGTCGACCGCCGAGTTCAGCTACATCTCGCTCGGGATCGGCATGGTGCTCGGCGTCCTCCTGGGCCTCATTCCGATTCCCATTCCGGGCGTCGGAAAAGTGACGCTCGGCATCACCGGCGGCCCGCTCATCGTCGCCCTCATCCTGGGCAAGCTGCGCAAGACCGGCCCGCTCACCTGGGTCATGCCGCTGCCGGCCAACATCGTGCTGCGCAACTTCGGCCTCGCCTTGTTCCTTGCGGCGGTCGGCATCAATGCGGGCCAGCCGTTCGTGAAGACCGTCTCGCAGAGCGGATTGCTGCTGCTGTTCGACGGCATGATGGTGCTGCTGACCACCGTGATCATCGTTCTTGCGGTCGGCTACTACCTTCTCAAGATTCCGTTCGACGACCTCGTGGGCGTCGCGTCGGGCGCGACCGGCAATCCGGCGATCCTGGCGTACTCGACCCGCATGGCGCCGACCGAGCGGCCCGATATCGGCTACGCGATGATCTTCCCGTCGATGACGCTCGTGAAGGTGATCGTGGTGCAGATCGTCGGTTTGCTGGTGACCGCCAATGCAGGCTGAGCCGCAGGCATTGACGCATCACGTCGTTCCCCTCGCCGGCATCGAGGGCCGGCTTCCGCCCGAGATGGCCAGCAAGGCCGAGAACGACGGCATCGCCAAGGCCGGCCAGGATACGTTCACGCTGATGACGCTGGGCGTACTCGGCGGCGCCTTCATTGCGTTCGGCGCCATTTTCTCCAACGTGGCGCTGGCCGGGTCCCAGAATGTGATGTCGTTCGGCTTTGCCCGTGTCGTTGCGGGTCTCGTATTCGGCGTCGGTCTGAGCCTTGTGCTGCTCGCCGGCGCCCAGATCTTCACCGGCGACGTCCTGATGGTGATGGCCTGGGCCAACCGGCGGCTGGAGACCGTCCATGTGGTGCGCGCCTGGTGCCTGGTCTGGATCGGCAATTTCATCGGGGCGGTCAGCACAGCACTCATCGTGTTCCTCGCGGGCCATCACCAGTTCGGCGGAGGCCTGGTGGGACTCAATGCGCTGCAGACGGCCGCCTCGAAGTCGGCGCTTCCGTTCGGGAAGGCGGTCCTGCTGGGTATCCTGTGCAACGTGCTGGTCTGCCTCGCCGTCTGGATTTCGCTCTCGACTCGGCTGCCCGCCCACCGCGTGCTGTTGACGATGCTGCCGGTCGCGGCCTTTGCCGCGAGCGGCTTGCCGTGACGATCGGCAATTTCATCGGCGGCGCGGTCCTGGTCGGCGGCGCGTACTGGCTTCTCTATCTGCGGCCGCGCGACGCCTGAAGTCGTGCAACGGGAGAACCCGATCCGCGCACTTCCGACGTTCAGCCGAGCGCGCCAGATCGCCGATTACCGTTGATGTAGATCAAGGCGACCGGTGCACGGGTGATCTTCGCTGTCTGCCAGAACGATCGATCCCGTTCAGCGACCGGACGGATCATGTCCGACCCATATCCCATGGGAGCATCTCATGTCGATTTCTCCAGTCGGTGCACGCAGCCACACGCCTCATGCCAAATACGAGCGGCTGATCGCCCGCGCCAAGCAGGTTCCGCCGGTAACAACCGTCGTGGTCCATCCTTGTGACGAGAGTTCGCTGCGCGGCGCGATCGAGGCGGCCGCGGAAGGAATCATCACTCCCATTCTGGTCGGTCCGGCCGCCAAGATCGCGGCCGTCGCGGCGGCTCACAAGATCGATATCGACGGATACGAGATCGTCGACGCCCCGCATAGCGAGGCCGCCGCCGCCAAAGGCGTCGAGCTCATCCGGCAGGGCCGCGGCGAGCTCCTGATGAAAGGCAGCCTGCATACCGACGAGCTGATGCGGGCAGTCACGTCGTCGTCGACCGGACTGCGCACCGCACGTCGCATCAGTCACGTCTTCGTCATGGACGCGCCGACCTACCCGGAGACCCTGTTCATCACCGACGCCGCGGTGAACATTTTTCCCGATCTCGACGTCAAGCGCGACATCATCCAGAACGCGATCGACCTGTGGACGCAGGTCGGTCTCGGCACGCCGCGGGTTGCGCTCTTGTCCGCGGTCGAGACCGTGACCTCCAAGATTCCGTCCACCATCGAGGCCGCCGCGCTGTGCAAGATGGCCGAACGCGGCCAGATCACCGGCGGCCTGCTCGACGGACCGCTCGCCTTCGACAATGCCATCAGCCCGGAGGCCGCGAAGATCAAGGGCATCAAATCCGAGGTCGCCGGCCGCGCGCAGATCCTGGTCGTGCCCGATCTCGAAGCCGGCAACATGCTCGCCAAGAACCTCGCATTCATGGCCAATGCCGATGCGGCCGGGATCGTGCTCGGAGCGCGCGTGCCGATCATTCTGACCTCGCGCGCCGACTCGGTGCGCACCCGCATGGCGTCCTGCGCCGTCGCGGTGCTTTACGCCGATGCGCGCCGCCGCATCGCGGCGCTGTCAGCAGCGTGATCCGCCATGGATACGATCCTCGTCGCCAATGCGGGATCGTCGAGCGTCAAGTTCCAGCTGTTCGGGACCGACGGCGCCGGCGACCTCAACCGCCTGATCAAGGGCCAGATGGACGGCATCGGCACGCGGCCGCGGCTGCGCGCGGCCGCATCGGACGGACGGCCGCTGATCGATGACACATATCCGGTGCAGGATGTCCCCGACCTCCCCGCCGCGATGCAGAAGACCGGCACGTGGCTGCGCGTCACGCAGAACGTCAATCCGGTCGCGGTCGGACATCGCGTGGTGCACGGCGGCCCGGACTACGACCGGCCCGTGGTGGTCGATGACGCGGTGCTCGCCCGGCTGGAGCGCTACGTTCCCCTGGCGCCGCTGCACCAGCCCAACAATCTCGCACCGATCCGATCGATCCGGGCGCGCTTTCCCGACCTGCCGCAGGTCGCCTGCTTCGACACCGCATTCCATCGCGGCCACGGCGCACTCGCGGACTACTACGCGATTCCCGAACGCCTGCATGCGGAAGGCGTGCGCCGCTACGGCTTCCACGGCCTGTCCTACGAGTTCATCGCCAGCCGCTTGCCGCAGGTCGCGCCGCGCATCGCGGGCGGGCGCGTAATCGTCGCGCATCTCGGCAGCGGCTCGTCGATGTGCGCGCTGTCGGCGGGCCGCAGCGTGGAGAGCACGATGGGCTTCACGGCGCTCGACGGCCTGCCGATGGGGACGCGTCCCGGCCAGATCGATCCGGGTGTCGTGCTCTACCTGATCGACCAGCAGGGCATGAGCGCCGGCGCCGTGCAGAAGCTGCTCTATCACGAATGCGGCCTGAAGGGCCTTTCGGGAGTGAGCAACGACGTGCGCGAGCTGGAGACCAGCGCCGACCCCAAGGCCGGCTTTGCGCTCGATTACTTTTCGTATCGCGTGGGCCTCAATGCCGGATCGCTGGCGGCCGCGCTCGGAGGAATCGACGGCTTCGTTTTCACGGCCGGCATCGGCGAAAACTCGCCATCCATGCGTGCGCGCATCGCGAAGCATCTGACGTGGCTCGGCATTGCCCTCGATCCTTCCGCCAATGCGGCGGGCGGGCCGTTGATCTCGGATCCCCACAGTCTCGTCGCGGTCTATGTGCTCCCGACCGACGAGGAGCTGATGATCGCGCGGCACACGCTGGCGCTCCTGTCGGGCGTGGGCGCGCATCGATTCGAGAAAGCGAGGACAGCATGAGCATTCCACGGACGCGGGCTTCGCTCGAAGGCCGCAAGGCCCTCGTCGTCGGCATCGCCAACGACAAGTCCATCGCGTGGGGCTGCGCCAAGTGGCTGCGGGCGCTCGGCGCCGAGCTGGCAGTCACCTACCTGAACGAGAAGACGAAGAAATTCGTCGAGCCGCTCGCGAACGAGCTGGAGGCGAAAATCTTCATGCCGCTGAACGTCCGCGAGCCCGGGCAGATGGAAGCGCTCTTCGACGCTATCGCGAAGGAGTGGGGCCGCCTCGATACGGTCGTGCACTCCATCGCGTTCTCGCCGAAGGAGGCGCTCTGCGGCCGGGTGGTCGACGTGGCGCAGGAAGGATTCCTTCAGACGCTCGACGTGTCCTGCTGGTCGTTCATCCGCATGGCGCATCTCGCCGAGCCGTTGATGAAGAACGGCGGGACGCTCTTCACCATGACCTATTACGGCAGCCAGATGGTGGTGGAGAACTACAACATCATGGGCGTCGCCAAGGCGGCGCTCGAAAGCGCCGTGCGCTACATCGCGGCCGAGCTCGGTCCCAAGGGCATCCGCGTGCACGCGGTCTCGCCGGGACCGCTGGCGACTCGCGCTGCTTCCGGAATCCCCGAGTTCGACGAGCTGCTCGCGAGGGCGCAGGAAAAGGCGCCGGCCCGCGCGCTGGTGAGCGTCGACGACGTCGGCGCGGCGACCGCGTTCCTGGCGCTCGACCAGGCGCGGCTGATCACCGGCGAAACGCTCTACATCGACGGCGGCTATCACATCATCGACTAGATGCGAGGGATCGGAATGAAAGCGAACACCGACGAGACACGCCGCAACAGCAAGATGAAGCGCAAGGCCTACGAGAAGCAGCTGCGCAAGCTGCAAGTCGAGCTGTGCCGGCTGCAGGAATGGGTGAAGCACAAGGGGGTGCGCGCCATCATCATATTCGAGGGGCGCGACGCCGCCGGCAAAGGCGGGACCATCAAGGCCATCACCGAGCGGGTAAGCCCGCGCGTGTTTCGCGTGATCGCCCTGCCCGCCCCCTCCGATCGCCAGAAGACACAGATGTTCATGCAACGATACATCGAGTATTTCCCGGCCGCGGGCGAGGTCATCATCTACGATCGCAGCTGGTACAACCGCGCCGGCGTCGAATACGTCATGGGATTCTGCACCCGCGAGCAGCACAAGCGCTTCCTCGATCTCTGCCCGCAGTTCGAGAAATACATCACCGACGCAGGGATCATCCTGATCAAGATCTGGCTCGAGGTCGGACAGGACGAGCAGGAGCTGCGGTTCGCCGCCCGCATCGACGATCCGCTGCGGCAGTGGAAGCTCAGCCCGATGGACGTCGAATCCTACGCCCGCTGGTACGACTACTCGCGGGCGCGCGACCTCATGCTCGATGCGACCGACAGCAAGCACGCGCCATGGCACATCGTGCGCTCCGACGACAAACGGCGCGCGCGGCTCAACGCCATTTCTCACGTCCTGAGCCGGATTCCCCACAAGAAAGCGCCGCACGCAAAGGTCAAGCTTCCGAAACGCAACAGCAAGGGCAAATACGACGATCGGGCGACTCTGCGCGGACGCAACTTCGTCCTCGAGCACTACTGACACGGCTGGGGCACCTGGAGGCCGGCATGGAAGAGTTGCTTCATCCGAAGGCTTCGCATCATCTGCCGCTGTTCATCACGCAGCCCGGCGAGACGGACGTGCTGATGGTCGTCCTGGCCGTGTTCCTTCTGTTTGCCGTCGTGATGTTCGGTGTTTTTTACTTCTGGCTGCATTCGCTCCCCGAGCGGCTCGCGCACAAGTCGCACAAGATTCAGTTCGAGATCGTCGCCATCCTGGGGCTCATCTCTCTCTTCACGCACGAGCATATCTTCTGGATCGCCGGCTTGATCCTGGCGTTCATCGACATTCCCGACTTCGGCACCCCGCTGCGACGGATCGCGGGATCGGTGGACAGAATCGCGGGTGTAGCGCCGAGCGAAGATCCGGCCGAAAGGGCGCCTGCGGCGCACGTCGAGGCGGAGCATCCCGCCGAACCGGCTGCCGCGCCTCGCGAGGTCCGCGCCGCGGTCAAGCAAGCCGACGGCGTGGCCGTATTGCCGGCAAAGCCGGCCATCGCCACGGCAACGCGAAAGGAGCTGAGGAATGTTTGAGATGATGCTCTGCTCGCTGCTGACGCTGCTCCCGGATTATCTCTTTCGCCGGTATGTGCAAGGAAAGCGGATCGGCAAGGAGATCACCTTCTATTCGGTCTGGTATGAACTGAGGTGGGGCATCACGACCTGCCTCATTCTCACCGTCGCCCTGATCACCACGGTCTTCTACAACCACCCGGCCACGAAGAACGTCACGGTGTTCTTCCGCGTCATCCCGATCCTGCCCGAGATCAATGGGCGCGTCGCCGAAGTGCATGTCGGCGTGAGCGGCCCGATCGCCAGAGGCGCGCCGATCTTCAAGCTCGACAGCTCGAAGCAGGAAGCGGCCGTGGCGACGGCGCGCACCAAGATTTCGGAGATCGACGCGGAGATGACGGTGGCGGAGGCCGACGTTCAGAAGCTCGACGCCCAGATACAGCAAGCCCAGAGCGAGCTCCAGCAAATCAACGAAGAGCTGGAGACCAAGCGGGAGCTGCAACGGCGCAGTCCGGGCAATGTTCCGTTTCGTGAGATCGAACGCCTCGAGGTCCGCGCCCAGGGTCAGCGGGGCGCGATTGCGGCGGCTGAGGCGGCCAAGAAGGGCGCCGATCGGCGCGTGAGCGACCTGTTACCGGCTCAAAAAGCCAGCGCCCAAGCCGCGCTGGAGCAGTCCGAGGTGGAGTTGCAGAAGACCGTCATCCGCGCCGGCGTGGACGGGCGCGTGGAGCAGTTCGCGCTGCGGGTCGGCGATATCGTCAATCCGCTCATGCGCCCGGCCGGCGTGCTGATCCCGGAGGGCGCCGGTCAGCGCGGCCTGTTTGCGGGCTTCGGGCAGATCGAAGCACAGATCATGAAGGTCGGCATGACCGCGGAGGTCACCTGCGTCTCCAAACCCTTTACCGTCATCCCGATGGTGGTCACGGGCGTGCAGGAATACATCGCCGCGGGCCAGTTCCGCAGCGGCGAACAACTCGTCGATGTGCAGCAGACGACGCGACCCGGCACCCTGATGGCGTTTCTCGAGCCCCTCTACAAAGGCGGGATCGAAGGCGTCACGCCCGGCAGCGCCTGCATCGCGAACGCCTATTCGAATAACCACGACACGATCGTCGCGAAGGAGACCAGCACCTTCAAGGGTGTGGTGCTTCACGTGGTGGATGCTCTGGCGCTGGTGCATGCCTTGATTCTCCGGCTCCAGGCGCTCGTGCTGCCCTTCCAGACCCTGGTGTTCAGCGGACACTGACCGGAGCGTTTGCTCCGCCACCGAAACCGGCGGGAGCTGCGAACCGATGCTCCGCCTGCCGCTCGTGTGCCGTCGCGATCGCGAAGCGGGCATTCTCGTAGGCAAGCTGGACCGGGGCGAATGCCTCCGGCCCGCTCTTGCGCTCGTAGGCGAGCGCCGCAAGCCTGGTCGCCACCTCGGACAAGTCGTCGGTCAGGGTGTCGATCTCCTCGGGGTGTGTTTTCGCGCGCGATGCGATCGCGGTCAGGCGGTCGATATAGCTTTGCATCGGATCCTTGGTGGGAGTGCGCAGGAAGCCCAGCATGGCCACCCAGATCGACGCCACCGTCCCGCCGATCAGCCACACCGTCCAGATCTGATCCGAAAACAGCGAGTACCAGCTGATGTCGGTGTCATCGAGATAGGCCGAGGTTCCGGCATGGACGGGGAAACGCACGCCCTTCTCGTTGTCCGGCTTCTCGATCGACACCGGATACCCGACCTTCTGCGACAGCTCGTTGCGCCGCTCGATCATGTTACGCGCAAGCTCCTTGACGGCCTGCGCGCGGATCTTTGCGAGCGTCGGGCGGCGCGGCGTGTTGCCGGCCAAAAACGTCGGCACGCCGATCGAATTGACCTCGTCATCGGGTACCCGGCGACGCGCAAAGGCATGCTTGGGGATCGTCACCTCGCTCGCCGACGGCGTGTTCTTCTCCGCCAGCCCCGACAGATCGATTTCCAGGATCGACGGGCCTTTCTTCTTCTTGGCATCGACCGCATAGACGATGGCCGTGACCTCGGGATCGACGAGCGGGCCGAACACCATGACCGCGTCGAGCCGGCCGCCGTTCGTCAACGCGGCCACCTCGTCGGGCTTGATGACGCTCAGTTTCACGTCGGAGGATTGCATCCCATAGAACAGCAGGAGCTTCTGGAAGCCGGGCTCATCGAGCGGCGTTCGCACCACAAGCCCGAGCCGCTTGTTCTTGAGCTGCGAAAGGCTTTCGAGGTTGGATTTCGACGGCGCCACCACGACGAGGACATCCGTGCGCAGGATCATGACCACCGAAGTATCGGCGGGCAGCCCCTGGTCGCCGCGGATGATCGCGAGATCCACGTCGCCCTTTTCCAGCAAGGCTCGATTTTCCACCAGTCCGGCCGTCACGACCGGTCGCAGGCGCACCGACTCGCGGTGCGCCTCGAGCACGTTCGCGAAGGCGTCCATGAGGCGCGCATCCTTGCCTTCGGCGGGGCCGACTGCGACGCGAAGCAGCGTGGGCTGGGAGAGATAGAGATAGGCGAACGATATGGCGACCAGCCCGGCCAGCAGGATCGCCAAAGTGAAATACAGACGCCGCGAAAGCAGCCAGGTCGCGCCCGCCAGAACCGCAAACGCGCCCGCGATCCCGATTCGATTCGGCATGCTCGATCCCGCGTCGCCCGTGTCCATGCGGCGACCATGATATCACGCGGGCCGCATCGCGCGGAATATTCAGAGATCGTGCGCGGGCGCCCTGAAAACTCGCACACGGCCGGATTGCTTCCGGCCGTGCGCCAAACGCCTCATTGCAGGTTACGGGCAGACCGTCGCGCCATAGACGTCCCGGTAACAGCCACCAGAGGAGCCGCCGTAATAGCCATAGCCGACGGTGCCACCCACGATCGCGCCGCCGACGACGGCCCGACGCGTGGTGCGTCGCGCCACACCGGCGACACTCGTCGCGGTCATCGGACGACCGACGCGTGCGTCGGCCTGCGTCACCAGGCTGGACGGCTGCGTCAGCGAGATATTTTCATTCGCAAGCAGGCACATGGCGCCGGCCGTTGCCGCGATGACGACGTGCGCAAGCTGGCGTACTCGAATCCTCATGTTCAGTCTCCTGTTTTGTGGGCGTTCCCTTCGTACGCCTCGCATTCCGAATCGATGTTGATCTCGATCAAATGATCAAATGCGCCGTGACGGTACGTCGGTGTTCGCTTCACCTGGAGATGTCTGCGACGCGTTGGAATGATGGCTGCTCGTCACGCATTCGGCGGTGAGTTCGCCGTCGAGCAAATTCTATTTTTGTTGACCGAAGACGGTCTCGACGGCCTGCATGACCGTGACCTCCGGCTTCATCCTGCAGAAAGTCTTGATCTTGTCGATCGACGCCTTCAACTGCTGCGTATCGACGAGCGAGTTGTCGCGCTTTCCGTGATAGTAGCCGCTGAGCCACAGCGCGATGTTGTCCGGATCGGTGACCTTGTAAAGCATGAACTGGTCGCACGTGATCTTCGCGACGTCGATCGTGACCTGCG